>Ga0154354_1062_pt2 | contig 35215 bp, 27 predicted proteins | sample RifGroA2_FD_115882 | JGI IMG/M metagenome (GOLD analysis project Ga0154354, IMG submission 115882) | Rhodocyclales bacterium GWA2_65_19
AGGCAGGGGTCGAAGGCGCGGATCGCCACTTCGATATGGTTGAGCAGGCCCTCGGTGACTTCGCGCCCATTGAGATACTGGCGCGCCACCTGACGGATGGCCTCGTTCATTGCCTGATTGTTGTGCGTGGTGGAAACGATCAGGTTGGCACGGATGACCAGGTCGTTCTCGTCGACGCGGTAATGATGGATCAGCGTGCCGCGCGGCGCTTCGATCACGCCAACCCCCCTGCCCGACCTCTCTCCGCTGACCACGAGGTCGCTCCCCATGATGTCGTCGTCGTGCAGCAGATCCTTGATGGACTCCGCCGCGTGCAGCATCTCGATCATGCGCGCCCAGTGGAACCCCAGCGTGGCCCCCGCGGCGCGGCCCGCATCGAAGGCAAGGAACTCGCGCCGCTCCATGTCGGCCAGCGGCGTCGGGATGAAATCGCAGTTGGCGACGCGGGTGAGCGGCCCGACCCGGTACCAGCCCTGTTCCGGGCCGAGGTCGCGCAGGTAGGGGAACTTCATGTACGACCAGGGCTTGGTGTCCTCGACGATGAGGTCCCAGTAATGGCGATAATCGTAATGGTCGAACAGGATATCGCCGTCCATACCGCGCACGCGCAGGCCGCCGTCATACAGATCCAGCGCGCCGTCCGCACGCACCAGGCTCATGGTATGTGCCTGGAAACGACCAAAGGCGTTGTACATGGTCAGGTGCTGCTCGAACAGCTTGCGTACCAGATGCACCGCTTCCCGGCTCCAGACCACCATCTGGTAGGCATCCTGCAACAGCAGGTCGCGTTCCTCGCGGCTGAGCGATTTGTTGACGCCGCCCGGGACTGAGCCGGTGCCGTGGATGCGCTTGCCGGCGGTATGCCGGATCACTTCCTGGCCGTATTTGCGCAGCAGCACGCCCTTTTTGGCGATCTCCGGATACGCGGCCGCGACCGCGACGATGTTGCGCCGCGCCGCCTCGGAATCGAAGCCAAACAGCAGGTCGGGAGAACTCAAGTGGAAGAAATGCAGTGCATGCGATTGCAGTATCTGGCCATAGTGCATCAGGCGGCGGTTCTTGTCGGCGGTCGGCGTCACCCGGTTCGCGCCGACGATCATGTCCAGCGCCTTGGAGGCGGCGAGATGATGTGACACCGGGCAGATGCCGCACAGGCGCTGTACCATCACCGGCACTTCCCAGTAAGGGCGGCCCTGGATGAATTTCTCGAAGCCGCGGAACTCGACGATATGCAGGCGCACCTGATGCACCTGATTGTCATCGTCCAGCAGCAGCGTGACCTTGCCGTGACCCTCGACACGCGACACCGGATCGATCGCGACGCGGCGCAGATTCTCGGGATGTTCTGCCGTTTCCAGTTCGAAGCTCATGATGACTCTCAGTCGTAATGCAGTTGTGCGTAATCCAGCCGGGGTTCCCGGCCGGCCAGCAGATCGTTGAGGAACTGCCAGATCGCATCGCCGGAAGGCGGGCAACCGGGGAGGAAATAGTCCACCTTGACCACCTCATGGATGGGGCGCACCTTGTCGAGCGGCAGCGGCAGTTCCGGGTCGTTGGGAATGCCGCCGTGCCCCAGCCCCGCCTCGGCCAGATAGACCTCGTCCAGGATCACCGAAAGCGGGATCGGGTTGCGTTGCGCGGGCAGGCCGCCGTTGATCGCGCAGGCCCCTACCGCCACCAGTATCCGGCAATGCGCGCGGAATTCCCTCAGCACCTGCACGTTCTCGGCATTGCACAGCCCGCCTTCGATCAGCCCGATATCGCAGTCGCCAACCTGCTTGATGTCGGTCAGCGGCGAGCGGTCGAATTCGATCAGTTCGGCCAGTTCGAACAGGCGCTCGTCGATATCGAGCAGCGACATGTGGCAGCCGAAGCAGCCCGCCAGCGAAGTGGTCGCAACCTTGAGTTTCTTTTTCGTCACGGCACTCATGTCATTTCTCCGGCTGCGCCAGCCGCGTATCGGCGTAATCCGCGATCGGGTGTTTGTCGAAGGTGCGCTCGCCGATCGGCACGGCAAAACCGCGACGTTTGGGCAGGATCACCCCGACCGGACACACGTTCGCAGCCCTGTCGCTGGCGCTGAAGTCGGTATCCGCCAGTTTGCCGGATTTGGCGTTGATGATCAGGTGCGTCTTGATGCCGCGCCCGGCCAGCGCGAACACGCTCTTGCCGTCGACATCCCGGCTCGCGCGCACGCACAAGGAACACAGGATGCAACGGTTGAAATCCAGCAGATAGTCGGGATGCGAGGCGTCCAGCGGCCGGTTGGGGAAGAAATGGTCATAATGCGGCGACATCATGTTCAGGTGATAGGCGGTGGCCTGCAACTGGCAGTCCCCGCTCTTTTCGCACGACGGGCAGAAATGGTTGCCTTCGACGAACAGCATCTGCGTCAGCGCTCGGCGCTCGGCGTTGAGTTCCTCGGTCTCGCTCTCCACCACCATCCCCTCGGCGGCGGGCAAGGTGCAGGATGCGGTCTGGCGGCCATCGGCCTTGACCGTGCACAGCTTGCACGAACCATGCGGCTTGAACTCGGGATGGTGGCACAGGTGCGGGATGTAGCTGCCCGCCGCCAATGCCGCCTGGATGACGGTCTGACCGTCCTCGAACGGGATGGGCTTTCCGTCAAGGGTGAAGGTCTTGCTCATGCTTTTTCTTTCTCGTTGCGCAGATGCGCGCCGCTGTCGTCGCGCCCGGTCATCTGGCGCGCCGCCTGCAAGGAAGAATCCAGATCGAACGCGGGAGAAAATTCGCGGTGCAGCATCCTCGCTTCGTAGGCCGGGCGGAACTTGGCGATGGTGTCCAGCACCGGGTTGCAGGCGGTGCGCCCGAGGCCGCAGTGACTCATGGACTGTAATAGCTGGTTGAGCTTTTCGATCTCGTTGAAGTCGTAGGGCGAACCGTGCCCGTTGTGCAGCTTGTCCATGAGGTTGCGCAGCAGCGAAGTGCCGACCCGGCACGGCGTGCAGAATCCGCAGCTCTCGTGCGCGAAAAAATGCACGAAATTGCGCGCCACCTCGAACATGTCGCGGCTCCGGTCGAACACCATGAAGGCGCCCGCCGTCCCGATGTCCTCGAACCCCAGGATGCGGTCGAATTCCGCGGCGGACACGGTCACGCCGGAAGGCCCGCTGACCTGCACCGCCTGTGTATCAGTAGCGCCACAGTCTTCCAGCATGCGGCGCACCGTGACACCGAACGGATATTCGTAGATGCCGGGACGGGCGCAGTCGCCCGAGATCGACATCACCTTGGTGCCTGATGATTTGGCGGTGCCGATGGCGGCGAACCATGCCCCGCCTTCGAGCGCGATATGGCAGGTGGCGGCGAAGGTCTCGACGTTGTTGACCACGGTCGGCTGGTTGAGATAGCCGTGCGTCACCGGGAACGGCGGGCGGTTGCGCGGTGTGCCGCGCTTACCTTCCAGCGATTCGATCAGCGCGGATTCCTCGCCGCAGATGTAGGCGCCCGCGCCAAGGTGTATCTCGATGTCGAAATCGAACCCGGGTTGCCCGAGTATGGCGCTGCCCAGCAGGTTCCCGCGGCGGCGGCGTTCCAGCACATCATTGAGATGATCCAGCAGGTAGCGGTATTCGCCGCGCAGGTAGAGCATGCCCTTGCGCGCGCCGGTGACGTAGCCGCACAGGGTCATGCCCTCGAACACCTTGTCGGCATAGCCGGTGAGCAGCACGCGATCCTTGAAGGTGCCCGGCTCGCCCTCATCGGCATTGCACACCACATGATGAGCCTCGCCCGGCGCGTTGCGGCAGGATTCCCACTTGATCGCGGTGGTGAAGCCCGCCCCGCCGCGCCCGCGCAGACCCGCAGCCCGGACTTCGGCCAGCATGGCCTCCGGCCCGCGCCGCAAAGCGGCCCCGAGCGCGGAACCCGGCACGAAGCCGTCATCGAGCAGCATGTCCTTGCGCTGGATGTTGTCCACTACCCGGAAATATTCCGCAGGCCAATCCGCCAGCGCCACCTTATCGCGGATCAGGTCGCATATCTCATCAACACGCTGTTCGGTCAGCCGTGTGATCGCGATGTTGTTGACCAGGATGGCCGGCCCCTGATCGCACATGCCGGTGCAGGAGGTCATGTCCACGCTGACCAAGCCGTCCTCGGAGACCTTGCCGCGCTCGATCCAGAGGTTGCTGCACATGCGCTGCATCAGCTCCACGTTGCCCAGCATCCGGTCGGTGATGTTGTCCGAGAACAACACGCGATACTCTCCGCGCGGCTCAAGGTAAAAGAACGAATAGAAGCTCGCGACCCCCTCGATCTTGGTGCGCGGCACCTTGAGCTGAACCGTCAGGTAATCGACCGCATCGGGATGGATGTACCCGAAACTCTCCTGCGCCTCGCGCAGGATCTGCATCAGGTTGACGGCCCGGTGGCCATTACGGGCGAGTATCGGATCGAGGTAGGACTGGTGATCGTCCCGGGGTGCTTGCATGGGTGGCTCCTGCATTGAACCCGAATAATCCATTAGGCGGCCTTGCGGCCTACGCGAGCGCTGGCGGTCGCTTTGCGGCATCTTGCCGCGTCTGCTTCGCGCCAATAGACCGGGCTATTGGCTTGTCGCAGCCACGTCAATCTGCACGCAAATCGCCTCGCCATCATCTCGCGTCCTAATGAATTATCCGGGTTGGATGCCGCAGCATCATAACAAAATACGCCGCAAGGACGGCTCAGGCCGCTTCCTGCGGAACCGTGTCGTATTCGATGAACCTGACGGCTTCGGCGGCAGGCATCGGTTTGGCGAAGAAGAAGCCCTGCACCTCGTCGCAGCCGAGCCGCGACAGGAACTCCATCTGCCCTTCCGTCTCCACGCCCTCGGCGATGACCGTCAGCCCGAGGCCGTGCGCCATGCTGATGATGGCGCGCACGATGGCGGCATCGTCCTCGTCCACCGCCAGGTCGCGCACGAACGAACGGTCGATCTTGATCTTGTCGAGCGGCAGCTTCTTGAGGTGCCCGAGGCTGGAATAGCCGGTACCGAAATCGTCGATGGACAGCGCGACGCCCAGCGCGCGCATCTCGTTGATGAACTGCACCGCGCCCTTTTCGTCGTCCAGCATCATGCTTTCGGTCAGTTCCAGCTCCAGCGTCCGCTCCGGCAGCGCATGCTCGTCCAGCAGATCGCCGATCTGGCGCGCCAGCCGCCCGTCCTTGAGCTGGCGTGCCGACAGGTTCACCGCGATGCGTACTGCGGGCAGTCCTTGCTCGCGCCAGACATGCGCCTGCCTGCACACCTCATGCAGCACCCATTCGCCGACCGGTATGATCAGGCCGCTTTCCTCGGCGATGGGGATGAAGGAATTCGGCGGGATCATGCCGTTGTGCGGATGCTGCCAGCGCAGCAGCGCCTCGAAGCCGACCAGTTTGCGGTCCGACATCCTGATCTGCGGCTGGTAGTACACCATCAGCTGGTTGTGCTCCAGCGCGATGCGCAGGTCGCGCTCGATGTTGAAGTGCGACATGGCGCGCTCGTTGATCTGCTCGGTATAGAACTGGAAGTTGTTCCTGCCGTTCGCCTTGGCGTGGTACATCGCCGCGTCGGCGTGCTTGATCAGCGCCTCGGCATCATCCCCGTCATGGGGATACAGGCTGATGCCGATGCTGGCCTCGGTGTTCATCTTCGAACCGCCCGCATCGAACGACTGCGCCACCGCCTCGAGCAGTTTTTCCGCGACGAACAGCGCGCCCTCCGCGCCGCTCTCGCGCAGCAGCACCACGAACTCATCGCCGCCCAGGCGCGACACGGTATCGCCTTCGCGCACCGCCGCCAGCAGGCGCTGCGCGATCACCCGGAGCATCTCGTCGCCGACATGGTGTCCCAGCGTGTCGTTGACATACTTGAAGCGGTCCAGATCGAGGAACATCAGCGCGATCTGTTCGTTGTCGCGATGCGCGGCGGCGATCGCCTGTCCCAGACGGTCATACAACAGCGTGCGGTTGGGCAGGCCGGTGAGCGCGTCGTAATAGGCCAGACGCCGGATGTCTTCCTGCGCGGCCTTCCAGTCGGTGATGTCCTGCACCGTGCCGGTGCCGAAAACCGGGCGGCGCTGCGCATCGAACACGATCTCGGCGCGCTCGCGCACCCACTTCAGGTCGTCGTTAACGATGATGCGGTGTTCGGCGTCGTACGGCTTGCCCTGCATTGCCTGCTGCCAGGCGGTCTCGACCCGGGCGCGGTCGTCCGGATGCACGCAGGCGATGAACGCCTCGTAATCGAGCGGCTTGCCCCCGATCACGCCGAAGATGCGATAGGTCTCATCCGACCATTCCAGATGGTTCTTCGGGATGTCCAGATACCAGCTTCCCACGCCGCCGACGGACTGGGCGCGGTTGAGGTTCTCCTCGCTCATTTGCAACGCCTTCTGCGCGAGGTTGCGCTGCCCGTTCAGCACCGCCACGCCCAATGTAGTTATGCCGAACAGCAGGTTGTAGAGCCAGACGTGGTTGACCAGCGTATCCATCCGGTCGCCGTGCAGGTCGCCGAGTGCGAGCAACCCGAGGATCGAACTGACGAACACCAGCACCAGCGCGGAACTGGCACAGCGCAGGCTGAAACTGAGCGCGATCCAGATCAGGACGGGAAAGAACAGGCCCAGCTCCGGCAGGCGGTTCTCCAGATCGGAGAACGTCAGCACGCAGCCCGTCACCAGCAGCACTGCCGTCCATGCGGCGCGCTGCAGCTGCTCCGCGGTCCACTCGACGGATTCGCTACGCAGCCAGGCCAAGATCAGCGGCGTGAACAGCGCGATGCCGAGCGCATCGCCCATCCACCAGTATTGCAGGGTATGCAGATACTCATCCGGCGAGCCGCCGAAGGCGAGCTGCATCCACCATGCGCCGTTCGCCGCAGCCACCAGCGGACTGACCAGCGCGCCAAACAGGAACAGCACGCCGACATCGCGCAGGCTTTGCAGCCTGTCGTCGAATCCGAAACGGTGGCGCAACAGGTAGTAGCCGAGCAGCCCCTCCAGCACATTGCCGCAGGAGATGCCGAGCATGCTGGAAACGGGCAGGCCGGTAGTCAGGTTGGCGAAGAACTCGCCGATGGCGATGGCGGGAAAGACGCGCCAGCCGAAGGTCAGCAGCGCCGCCAGCGCGATGCCGGAAGGCGGCCAGAACAGCGTGACGGTGTCATGCACCAGCGCCAGCGCCATCCCCAGCCTGGCCATCAGAAAATAGGCCGCGCTCAGCAGGGCGATGCGCAATATGTCGGTGCGGTTATAGCCGTACATGTCTTGGCGGGCAGTATCGTTGATTCCGGCGGCGATTATAACCCGTCGCCCCGGATGCCTTGCGCGATTCCGTTATAATCCGGCGCGCCCTGCCACCATGCCATCCGCCGACATGCACGCCATCCACCTGTTGCCCGACCTGCTCATCAACCAGATCGCCGCCGGCGAAGTGATCGAGCGCCCGGCCTCGGCCCTGAAGGAGCTGATGGAGAATAGCCTGGATGCGGGTGCGACCGAGATCGCGGTGCAACTGGAAGGCGGCGGGATCAAACTGTTGCGCGTGCGCGACAACGGCAAGGGCATCGCCGGGGAAGAGTTACCGCTCGCGCTGATGCGCCACGCCACCAGCAAGATCGCCTCGCTGGAAGACTTGCAGCGCGTCGCCAGCATGGGTTTTCGCGGCGAGGCGCTGGCGAGCATGGCGGCGGTAGCGCAGGTCACACTGACCAGCCGCACTGCCGGCGCCGGACATGCGTGGAAAGTCGATGCTGCCGACGGCACGCAAACTGCCGCCACACCCGCCGCCCAGGCGCACGGCACCAGCGTTGAGATGCGCGAGCTGTATTTCAACACCCCGGCGCGGCGCAAGTTCCTGCGTTCCGAAGCCACCGAGTTCGCGCACTGCGAGGAGACCTTCAAGCGCATCGCGCTGTCGCGCCCGGAAGTGGCGTTCTCGTTGCAGCACAATGGCAAGACGGTGTGGAACCTCCCTCTCCCTCAATCCCGTGAAAACTCCCTCTCCCCCCGGGAGAGGGCATGGGGTGAGGGTCGGGAGAGGGAAGCAGGCTCCCCTCTCCCATCCGTGGGAGAGGGGCTGGGGGAGAGGGTAGCCGCCATCCTCGGCGAAGAGTTCGGACAACATGCGGTCATGGTCGAGCGGCAGGCAGCCGGCCTGCGCCTGCACGGCATCGCCGCCCTGCCCGCCTATTCGCGCGGCTCGCGCGACGAGCAATATTTCTTCGTCAACGGCCGCTTCGTGCGCGACAAGGTGCTGATGCACGCCGTCAGACAGGCCTATCAGGACATCCTGCACCACCAGCGCCATCCGGCCTTCGTGCTATTCCTCGAACTGCCGCCGGAACAGGTGGACGTGAACGTGCATCCGGCCAAGAGCGAAGTGCGCTTCCGCGAGAGCCAGGGCATTCACCAGTTCGTGTTCCACACTTTGCAGGATGCGCTGGGTGCGACGATGGGCGAGAAGGCTCCGGACTCGCCATCCCCGCGCAGAGATGACACCTCCTCGAATTTCCAGCAGCAACGCATCCCGTTCGGAGCCGCCCAGCAGCAGGCGACCTACCGGCTGTGGGAGACCCAGATCGGCAGCAACGTAGGAAGGGTTGAGCGCAGCGATACCCATCAGCCCTCATCGCAAGCAAACGATGGGTATCGCTGCGCTCAACCCATCCTGCAACAAACCGAACACCCGCTAGGCTACGCGCTGGCCCAGCTCTCCGGCATCTACATCCTCGCGCAGAACGCGCACGGGCTGGTGGTGGTGGACATGCACGCGGCGCATGAGCGCATCGTGTACGAGAAACTGAAGTCCGCGTTCGATGCGCAGCAGATGCCGACGCAGCCGCTGCTGGTCCCGGTGACTTTCGCCGCCGATGCGCTGGACATCGCCACCGTGGAAGAGGAACAGCAAGCCCTGCAACGCCTCGGCTTCGACCTCGCTCCGCTCTCCACCAACACGCTGGCGCTGCGCGCCATGCCCGCGCTGCTGAAGCAGTCGCACGCCGAAGCCGCGGCGCGCGAAGTGCTGCACGAGCTGCGCGAGTTCGGCGCCTCGCGCGCGCTCACCGAGCGCCGCAATGGGTTGCTCGCCACGCTGGCCTGCCATTCCGCCGTGCGCGCCAACCACAGCCTGAGCCTCACCGAGATGAACGCGCTGCTGCGCGAGATGGAACAGACCGAACGCGCCGACCAGTGCAACCACGGACGACCGACCTGGTTCCAGGTGACGCTGGCGGAACTGGATGCGATGTTCATGCGCGGAAAATAACTGCATGATCTCCACCACCCGCATCGCCTTCGCCAGCTTCATCGGCACCGCCATCGAGTTCTACGATTTCTATATCTACGGCCTCGCGGTGGCGATGGTGATCGGGCCGGTGTTCTTTCCCGGCAGCGATCCGGCGGCGCAGGCGCTGAACGCTTTCCTGACGTTCGGCATCGCCTTCCTCGCGCGTCCGTTCGGCGCGCTGCTGTTCGGCCATTTCGGCGACCGCATCGGGCGCAAGACGACGCTGGTCGCTTCGCTGCTGGTGATGGGCGTCTCGACCACGCTGATCGGCGTGCTGCCGAGCTACGAGATGGTGGGCTGGGTCGCGCCTGCGCTGCTGTGCCTGCTGCGCTTCGGCCAGGGCATCGGCCTCGGCGGCGAATGGGGCGGCGCGGCTTTGCTGGCGGCAGAATATGCGCCTGCGGGCCGTCGCGGCTGGTTCGGCATGTTCCCGCAGCTCGGCCCGCCCGTCGGCTTCCTGTTTGCGGTCGGCAGTTTCCTGTTGCTGGCCAATCTGCTCGACGAAGCGCAGTTCCGCGACTGGGGCTGGCGTATCCCCTTCCTCGCCAGCGCGGCACTGGTCGTGGTCGGGCTTTATGTGCGGCTCAAGCTGGCCGAGACGCCGGTGTTTACCCGGTCGCTGCAAACGCATCAGCCGGTACGCCTGCCTTTGTCGGAGCTGTTGTCGCACCACGTCAGACCGCTGCTGTCCGGCGCGCTGCTGATGGTGGTGTGCTATGCGCTGTTCTACATCACGACGGTATTTTCGCTGAGCTACGGCGTTGCCACGCTGCTTATCCCGCGCCCGCAGTTCCTCGCGATGCTGTGCGTGGCCGTCATCTTCATGGCCGCCGCCACGCCGCTGGCCGCCTGGGCGGGCGACCGCTACGGACGCCGTCCGGTGCTCATCATTGCGGGCGGTGCCGCGCTGCTTTCCGGCTTTTTGATGGAGCCGATGCTGGGCAGCGGCGAGCCGCTGCTGATCACCGCTTTCCTCAGCATCGAACTGTTCCTGATGGGCGCGACCTTCGCGCCGATGGGCGCGCTGCTGCCGGAACTGTTCCCGACGAAAGTCAGGTACACCGGTGCGGGCACGGCCTACAACCTCGGCGGCATCCTCGGCGCATCGCTGGCGCCCTACATCGCGCAGCAACTGGTGCAGCACGGCGGGCTGGCATGGGTGGGCGGTTATGTTTCCGTCGCGGCGGCGATCAGCCTGGTTGCCGCGCTGTCGATCCACGAGACGCGCGACAGGGAGTTGGCATGAGCCAACATCCCCCGGCGATCTTCCTGATGGGTCCGACCGCCAGCGGCAAGACCGGCGTCGCGGTGGAGCTGGCGCAGCGCCTGCCGGTGGAACTCATCAGCGTGGACTCGGCGCTGGTGTATCGCGGCATGGATATCGGCACCGCCAAGCCGGATGCCGCCACGCTGGCGCGCGCGCCGCATCACCTGATCGACATCATCGACCCGACCGAAGTCTATTCCGCCGCCGCGTTCCGCCGCGATGCCTTGCGCCTGATGGCGGAGATCACGGCAAAGGGAAAGATACCGCTGCTGGTCGGCGGCACCATGCTGTATTTCAAGGCGCTGCGCGAGGGGCTGAGCCCGCTGCCGCAGGCCGATGCCGCGGTGCGCGCCGAACTGGATGCCGAGATCGCGCGGCACGGCATCGGGCATCTGCACCGCCGCCTCGCCGAAGTGGATGCCGCGACCGCCGCGCGCCTCGCGCCCGGCGACACGCAGCGCATCCAGCGCGCAATGGAGATATACCGCATCAGCGGACAGCCGATGTCCGAACTCCTGAAGCACCAGACACAGCATGAACTGCCCTACGACATCGCCTCCATCGCGCTGATCCCGGACCAGCGCAGCGTGCTGCACCAGCGCATCGCCAAGCGTTTCGCGCAGATGCTCAAGGACGGGCTGGTCGGGGAACTGCGCGCCCTGCGCGACAGATATCCGCTGCACCCCGAGCTGCCCGCGATGCGCTGCGTCGGCTATCGCCAGGCCTGGCAATTCATCGAGGGCGAGATCGATGAAGCGCAACTGCTGGAGACCGGTATCGCCGCGACGCGCCAGCTCGCCAAACGCCAGCTCACCTGGCTGCGTTCCATGCCGGACAACGTCGAGCTGGATTGTCTCGCACCGCATCTGACCGAACGGGTTGCCGAAGCCATCGAACAGGATAGAATAAGCGCCCGCTAATATTTCCAGGGAGCACATCATGAGCATCAACTTCAAGCGCGAAATTTCCTGCACTGTCGACCAGGCCATCGAACGCGCCACCAAAGCGCTGGCCGCCGAAGGCTTCGGCATCCTCACGCGCATCGACATGCACAGCAAGATCAGGGAGAAGACCGGCAAGGAGATCGTCCCCACCGTGATCCTCGGCGCCTGCAACCCGAATCTGGCCTACGAGGCCTACACCGCCAACAGCGACGTGGCGAGCCTGCTGCCGTGCAATGCGGTGATCCGCGAGATCGCGCCCGGCAGGGTGTCGGTCGAGTTCGCCAAACCGACCGGCATGATGAAGATGCTGGGCGACGACAGGCTCGTCGCGCTGGCTGCCGAGGCCGATGCGAAGCTAGAGCGCGCGCTGTCAAACGTTTGAAACACCCCGCCGCGTATAATGCGCGCCACCCTTTCCGCAAATACTGACATTCGAAAAATGAAGATCGCCATCGCCGGTACCGGTTACGTAGGCCTTTCCAACGCCATCCTGCTCGCCCAGAACAACGAGGTCATAGCGCTCGACATCGTCCCTGAGAAGGTGGCGATGCTGAACCGCAAACAGTCTCCCATCGAGGACGCCGAGATCGAGGATTACCTGAAGCACAGGACGCTCGACTTCAAGGCCACGCTGGACAAGCGCGAGGCTTACACCGGAGCGGACTACGTCATCATCGCCACGCCGACCGACTACGATCCCGAAACCAATTACTTCAACACGAAATCCATCGAGGCGGTGATCCAGGATGTGCTGAGCATCAATCCGCAGGCGGTGATGGTGATCAAGTCCACCATCCCGGTCGGCTACACGGTCAATGCCCGTGCCAAGTTCAACTGCGACAACCTGATCTTCTCGCCCGAGTTCCTGCGCGAAGGCCGCGCGCTGTACGACAACCTGCATCCCTCGCGCATCGTGGTCGGCGAACGCTCGGAGCGCGCCGAAGTCTTCGCCAACCTGCTCAAGCAGGGCGCGGTCAAGCAGGACATCCCCACGCTGTTCACCGATTCGACCGAGGCCGAAGCAGTCAAGCTGTTCGCCAACACTTACCTTGCGATGCGCGTGGCCTATTTCAACGAGCTGGACACCTATGCCGCTACCCATGGGCTGGACACGCGGCAGATCATCGAAGGCGTGAGCCTCGACTCGCGTATCGGCAACCACTACAACAATCCCTCGTTCGGCTACGGCGGTTATTGCCTGCCCAAGGACACCAAGCAGCTGCTGGCCAACTATCAGGATGTCCCGCAGAACCTGATCCACGCCATCGTCGAGGCCAACACCACGCGCAAGGATTTCATCGCCTTCGACATCCTTAAACGCAATCCGAAGGTGGTCGGCATCCACCGGCTGGTGATGAAGAGCGGCTCGGACAATTTCCGCTCCTCCAGCATCCAGGGCATCATGAAGCGCATCAAGGCCAAGGGCATCGAGGTCATCGTCTACGAACCCGCGCTCAAGGAAACAGAGTTCTTCCACTCCAGGGTGGTGAACGACCTGGCGCAATTCAAGAAAGAATCGGACGTCATCGTCGCCAACCGCATCACCGACGACATCCGCGACGTGGCAGACAAGATATACAGCAGGGATCTGTTCGGCAAGGATTGAACCGGATCGCCAGGATTTGCATGGGCGAATTCATTCGCCCGCTGCGCGCGTTGGAGCGCACCGCCGAGGAATACGGCCTGCCGCTGCGGGTGCTGCAAGCCGTGGATGCCGACGCGCTGGTGATCGTCACGGAATGGAAGGCGTTCAAGAGCCCGGATTTCGCGGTGGTGAAAACCAGGCTGAAGAACCCGGTGATCTTCGACGGGCGCAACCTGTTCGAACCGGCTGACATGAAGACGCTAGGCTTTGAATATCACGGCATCGGGCGGGAGATATAAGAAGAGGACGGAAGTCCACAAGGACGCCGGAGAACCCAAGACAAAGGGCGGGAACAACCCGCCCTTTGTCTTGGTGATGCCATGAAGATCAGTCTTTGCGCTTGAGCGACATGCGATCCATGAGGTTGTCCTTCATCACGAACTGGTGCTTGAGCGCGCCCAGCACATGCACCAGCACCAGCACGATCAGCACATTGACCAGCAGTTCGTGCACACCGTGCGCAGCCACGCCATCAAGCTTCGCCGGCAGCAGTGCCGCGTCGCCCGCCATGAGCGCCTTGCCGATATCGCTGGTCAGTACCTGCATCGAGCCGCTCACCGGCAGCAGGATCAGCAGCGCATACATCAGGTATTGGATGATATTGGCGACCTTGTCCATCGGGGTGTCGCCATGCGGCGGTACGCCGTCCTGGCCGCGGAACACCAGGCGCGCCAGTGTCAGCAGCAATATCGCGGCGCCCGTCAGCATGTGTATCAGGTAGCCAAACAGGCTCGCGCCGCCTTCGTGGCGCGCGTCATTCACCGCATCGCCGAGAAACCATGCGGCGATCACCAGCGCCAAAGTCAGCCAGTGGATGATGACCATGCGTTTACTGTATTGCGTCATTTATTTTCTCCTCAGTATTTTCAAACCATCGCGGATGACTTTTATCATCCCGGATTTTGTGCTGCTTGCGGTGGCGAAATCTATCCGAAATTGCCCTTACCCGCCAGATTTTTTCTCCAGCGCTTCCCAGTGTTCCATCGCCGCCAGCAGCTCCGCCTCGATCTCCTCGTTGCGCATTTGCAATTGCTTGGCGCGCTTCGGGTCGGTGCGGTAGAGCGTGCCGTCCGCCAGATGCGCGGCGATGTCGATCTGCTCGCGTTCCAGCGCTTCGACGCGTTTGGGCAGCTCTTCCAGCTCGCGTGTTTCCTTGAAGTTAAGCTTGCCGGTGGCTTTCGGTTTTTCGACCGGCGCTGCAGCCGCGCGCGGCGGCGTTGGCGCGACAGGCTTGGCGGCGACCGAGGCCTGGTATTTTTTTACGCGCACCCAATCTTCGTAACCGCCGACATATTCCACCAGCTTGCCGTCGCCCTCGAAGGCGATCACCTGCGTCACCACGTTGTCAAGGAAGGCGCGGTCATGGCTGACCAGGAACAGCGTGCCGTCATATTGCGCGAGCAGCTCTTCGAGCAGTTCCAGCGTCTCGATGTCGAGATCGTTGGTCGGTTCGTCCAGCACCAGCACGTTGGCGGGCTGGGTGAACAAACGCGCCAGCAACAGGCGGTTGCGCTCGCCGCCCGAGCAGCTCTTGACCGGCGAACGGGCGCGTTCCGGCGGAAACAGGAAGTCGCCGAGATAGCTGATGACATGCTTCTTCTGTCCGCCGATCTCGACGAAATCCGAACCCTGGCTAATGGTGTCGGCCAGCGTCGCATTGTCATCGAGTTGCTCGCGCAACTGGTCGAAATAGGCCACCGAGATTTTCGTGCCGAGTTTCACCTTGCCGCTATCCGGCTCCAGATTGCCCAGGATCATTTTCAGCAGCGTGCTCTTGCCCGCGCCGTTCGGTCCGAGCAGGCCGATCTTGTCGCCGCGCTGGATGCGGCAGGAAAAATTATCGATCAGCGTGCGTCCGCCATAGCCTTTGCTGACATGCTCCAGCTCTGCAACCAGCTTACCGGAACGTTCGCCGGTGTCCACGCTCATCTCGACCTTGCCGACCTTGTCGCGCCGCGCAGCGCGCTCGCGGCGCAACTGTTCCAGGCGCAGCACGCGGCCTTCGTTGCGCACACGGCGCGCTTTGACGCCCTGGCGTATCCAGACTTCTTCCTGCGCCAGCACCTTGTCGAACTTGGCATTCACCACCGCCTCGTCGCTCAACATGCGTTCCTTGATCGCCAGATAGGCGGAGAAAGTGCCGGGGAAACTCGCCAGCTTGCCGCGATCCAGCTCGACGATGCGGGTCGCGACGTTATCCAGAAAACGCCGGTCATGGGTGACGAACAGCACCGCCCCCCTGAAATCGTTGAGCAAGCCTTCCAGCCATTCGATGGAAGCGAAATCCAGATGGTTGGTCGGCTCGTCCAGGATCAGCACATCCGGCTCCGCCACCAGAGCCTGCGCCAAAGCAACACGCTTGCGCTGCCCGCCCGACATATCGCCGACGCGCTTGTCCGGGTCCAGATCCAGCTTGGCGATGGCGGTCTCGATGCGCGCCTGAACCGACCAGCCGTCTTGAGCTTCCAATTGAGTCTGCAAGTGCTGCATCTCTTCCAGCAGCTTGTCATAGTCCGCGTCCGGCTCGGAGAGTTGATGCGAGACATGGTGGTAATCGTGCAGCAGCTTTTGCAGCTTGCCCAAACCCTTCGCCACAGCATCGAACACCGTGTCGTCGGCATCCAGCACCGGCTCCTGGCTGACGAAGCAGATGCGCGCCGTCGGCGCACGCCACACCAGCCCGTCATCCAGATTGGCCTGCCCCGCGAGCACGCGCATCATGCTCGACTTGCCGCCACCGTTGCGCCCGATCAGTCCGACGCGTTCGCCCTCGTCGAGCTGAAAATCGGAATGGTCGAGCAGCGCGACGTGACCGAAGGCGAGACACGCCTTGTCCAAAGTAATGAACGGCATCTAGTGTTTTTCCTGTGGCAGCGCGGATTGATAGATGAGCGAAAAGCCTATCGCCCAGCACGCTATCGCGATATAGCCGGACGCGATGGAGAACTTCTCCAGGATCACATGCGCATTGTGATCGCCGATGCCGGCGGCGAACAGCAGGAACACGAACAGCAAGGCCGCCAGCACGTTGCCAGCCAGCATCAGCCGATGCCCGAGGACGTAACCGCTACCCTCCGGCTTGCCTTGCGGCGGCAGACTGCCGCGAAAATATTGCACCATGAATACCACACCGAACAGCAACAGCGCGCCAACGATACTGCCGGGCGCAGCCCCCTCCGGTGTAGATGCCCCCAACATTTCCAGCACTCCATGCCCAATGGCTGCCAGCGAATCCATCGCCAGCGTCTGCAGGATGAAGAACCAGGCCGCAAATACATTCAGATTCGGATACCGCATCACTTCCCTTTACTGGTTAACTGTTTCAGATCATCAATGATCTGTTTCGAGTGCTTCGATGCCTCCACTTTCACATACACCTTGGCGATCTTGCCCTGCGGGTCGATCAAAAAGGTGTAGCGTTTGGCGAACTTGAGCAAACCAAGATTCGTCAATGCGCCGTAGCGCGCCGCCACTTCGGTGGACTTGTCCGCCAGCAGCGGGAACGGCAGGTGGTACTTTTTGGCAAATTCGGCATGACTGCCGCTGTCGTCCACGCTGATGCCGACCACCTGCGCGCCGAGCGCCGTCAATTCGTGCAAGTCGTCGCGGAAGGCACAGGCTTCCTGCGTGCAGCCCGGCGTGTCATCCCTGGGATAGAAATACAGCACCAGCCATTTGCCCGCATACTCGTTCAAAGTGTGCCTTGCGCCGGTCTGATCGGGCAAATTAAAACCCGGCGCAACATCTCCCACCTTGGGCAATTCACCGGCGTGCGCCATCCGGCTCACCATCAATGCCAATGCGGCGAACAGGCCGAACAGGATCAACCATTTCATCTTCGACTCCTCGGCCTGGCATCAGCGGGGACGGGATTTTACGTTAGAATGCGCACCGGCTCCGCATGAATCACACATGTCCTCGTAGTTAAATGGATATAACCGGCCCCTCCTAAGGGTCAATTACAGGTTCGATTCCTGTCGAGGACGCCACCCCTAACCGCCGAGGGAACCAAGCCATGCTTGACACCGGCTCCAACTGCCCGTCGCGCACCGACATCCTCAGGGTCGTCCTGATCTATGCTGTCTTTGCCGGGCTATGGATACTGCTTTCGGACAGGCTGACGGAATGGCTGCTTGCCGGCTCGACTTTTCTTGCCGTCGCCCAAACCCTGAAGGGCTGGCTGTTCGTCGGCGTCACCTCGCTACTGCTCTATTTCCTGCTGAAAAAGATATCCAGCCGTTCCGGCAGCGACAACGGACCCGGGCGATACGCCGAGCTCGTCGATTGGAAACCCTGGCAGCTCTACCTGTTCGCCGTGGTTATCACCATCATCACCCTGCTGATACGCCAGAGCATCGCCGTATCTTTCGGCGAGCGTCCGCTGCTCGTCCTGTTCATGTTCCCCATCATCCTGAGCGCGGCACTCGGCGGATTCGGCCCCGGTGTGGCCTCGACCCTCATTGCAGTTCTCTCCGTAAAATATTTCGGCATTCCCCCGACCGGCAGCCTGCGCATCGAGTATTCGCACGACCTGCTGCAACTGGGATTCCTGCTCGCCGAAGGATTGCTGGTCAGCTACCTCAGCATGATGCTGCACGCGGCACGTTACCGGTCTGAGCAGGAGCGGCAAAAGGCCGAGACCAGTCTTGCCGAAAAGACACAGGCCATGCAACTGCTGGACGGGATCGCCCAAGGCTCCACCGATGCCATCTTCGCCAAGGATACCGATGACCGTTTCATCCTGTTCAACCCGGGGGCCGAACGCTTCACCGGCAAGTCCGCCAAGGATGTTCTCGGCCATGACGAGACGGCGCTCTTTCCGCCTGAAATAGCCGAACAACTCATCGCCGACAACCGCAAGGTCATGGAAAGCAACCAGACGATCACTTTCACCGATGAACTTGTCACGCAAGGCGGCAGGAGCACATTTCTCACCACCAAGGGGCCGTTGCGCGATGGCAATGGGCAGGTGATCGGCATGTTCGGCATCGCGCGCAACATCACGGAGATCAAGGCCGCCGAGGAGCAACTGCGCAAGCTCTCGCTGGCGGTGGAGCAAAGCCCGGAATGCATCGCCATCGCCAATCTCGATGCCGAGACCGAATACGTGAACGAAGCCTTCGTGCGCACCAGCGGCTACAGCCGCGAAGAACTCATCGGCCGGAACCAGCGCATCCACCACTCCGGCAGGACGCCGCAGGACACTTACGATGGGTTATGGAACAACCTGACGGCAGGCAAGGTCTGGCAGGGCGAGTTCCATAACAAGCGCAAGGACGGCAGCGAATACACGGTGCATGCCATCGTCAGCCCGATCCGCGACCCGGACGGGCGCATCACCCACTACGTGGCAGTGGAGGAGGATATTACCGGCAAAAAACGCGCCGAGGAGGAGATCCATCGGCTGGCCTTTTACGACACGCTCACCGGGCTGCCCAACCGCGCGCTGCTGTTGGAGCGCATGACCCAGACTCTGGCCACGACCCGCCGCGGCGGCCATCACAGCGCACTGATCTCGTTCGACATCGACCGCTTCAAGACCGTCAACGATGCCGGCGGACATGCCATGGGCGACGCGCTGCTCAAGGCGGTGGGCGAACGCCTGTCGCACATCCTGCGCGAGGGCGATGTCATCGCGCGCATCGCGGGGGACGAGTTCGGCGTGCTGCTGACCGACCTGGCCGCGCAAAAACAGGCCGCGGCCCATTTCGCCATGCATATCGCGGAGAAGATACACGCCAGCCTGCGCGAGCCGTTCGTGCTCGGCACCGAATCCGTCAGCATCACGGCCAGCCTGGGCATCGCGCTGTTCCCGGAAGACAGCCAGGATACGCCGCTGGATGTCCTGCGCCGCACCAGCACCGCCCTGCACGGTTCGAAAAAGAAGGGCAGCGGCGCAACCAGTTTCTTCGAGGGCGCGCTGGACGAAGCCGCCAAACAGCGCTTCGACATCGAGCGTGAACTGCATCAGGCGCTCGCCGCCGGGGAGCTGCGCGTGTTCCTGCAACCGCAGGTGGACGCGAAGGGCATACCGGTCGGCGCCGAGGCGCTGGTGCGCTGGCAGCACCCGGCGCGCGGGCTGGTGCTGCCCGGCGCATTCATCCCCATCGCGGAAGAATCCAGTCTCATCGTCGAGATCGGCATCTGGGTGCTCGCCGAAGTATGCCGTCTGCTGGCGGGCGCCGACCTGGCCGACCAGCCGTTGCGCATCTCGGTCAACATCAGCCCGCGCCATTTCCGCCAGCCCGATTTCGTCGATCAGGTCAGGCACTGCCTCGCCGCCACCGGCGCCGACCCGACGCGCATCACGCTGGAAGTGACCGAAGGCATGATCATCGACAACATCAACGACGTGATCGCCAAGATGCACGAGCTGTCCGCGATGGGCATCCATTTCTCGATGGACGACTTCGGCACCGGCTATTCCTCGCTGTCCTACCTCAAGCGCCTGCCCATCCACGAGATCAAGATCGACAAGACCTTCGTGCAGGACATGACGACCGACGCGAACGATGCGGCGCTGGTCGAGGTCATCCTCGCCGTGGCGAAACACCTGCACCTCAAGGTGGTGGCCGAAGGCGTGGAAACCGCCGAACAGGCCGAATTCCTCAACCGGCGCGGCCAGGTCATCCACCAGGGCTACCTGTTCGGCAAGCCCGAGCCGGCGGAACAGGCCCTGCCCAAACTCATCCGCACAGCCTGATTGCCCCCTCTCGCGGCATGCTAGAATACCGCAGTATCCCACTTGGTAATTGTGTGAGCCGCCCGCTTGAGCGCGTAACAGCTTCGATTCGACACCCAATACAAAACAACTTTCTGGAGAGTATGCATGCGCAACAACCAGCCCGTCACCGGACGCGAATACCCGTTCCCCACCGGCCAGACCGTCATTTCCTACACCAACCTCAAGGGTCAGATCACCCGCGCCAACGACATCTTCGTCGAGCTTTCCGGTTACACCCGCGCTGAACTGATCGGCCAGCCGCACAATCTGGTGCGCCATCCGGACATGCCGCCGGAAGCCTTCCGCGACCTGTGGCACACGCTGCAACAGGGACGCCCGTGGAGCGGACTGGTGAAAAACCGGCGCAAGGACGGCGACCATTACTGGGTGCGCGCCTACGCCTCGCCGCTGGCGGACGGCACAGGCTATGTGTCGGTGCGCGTGGCGCCCAGCCGCCAGGAAGTAGCCGCAGCGGAACAGCTCTATACCCGGATGCGCGAGAACGCCAGCATCCATCTGGATGAAGGTCAGTTGATAAGCAACAACCTGTTCGCCAAACTCGCCCGCCGCTTCGGCAATACGCGCATCACCACGCGCCTGTGGCTGCTGGCCGGCAGCGGCCTGGCCGGTTTCCTAGTGGCGATCAGCGTGGGCTGGTACGGCCTGATGACTGCTTCCGCCTCGCTCAAGAGCGTGTACGAAGACCGCGCCGTACCGATGTACGACCTGGCCCGCCTCGACGCCGCCACGCGCAAGGGCTACACCGAAGTGCTGCTGGCCTTCCAGCATGACCCGGCAGGTCCGGTCGCCTCGGTGCACGACCATCCGACTGCGAAGCATCTGGACAACGTCAAGGTGCAGCGTACCGAAGAAGATAGCATGTGGCAGAAATACACCGCGACCGCCATGACCGCACAGGAAAAAGAACAGGTAGCGGATGCCGAGAAGAAGCGTGCTGCCTGGCGCGCCAGGCAGGACGAGGCGATCGCCGCGCTGGGCGCGAACGACTACAGCCCCGCCGTGCTGGCCGCCTATCTCAAGGCCGGCCGCGAAGAGCGCCAGGCCTTGCACGACGTCCAGGACAAGCTGATCGGTTACCAGACCGAAGTGGCCAGGTCCGAATACGAGCACTCGCAGCAAGCCTCGCAGACCGGGCTGATGATCTTCGCATTGCTGGTCGCGGTCGGCTCGTTCGGTCTGCTGCTCCAGTCGTATCTCATCATCCGCAAGGTCAGGCGCGGCATGAATGAGGCGCAGGAGGCAGCCCACGCCATCGCCGCAGGCGACCTGACCCGACCGATGCCGCAGACAGGACGGGACGAGATGGGCGACCTTGCCGCCACGCTTTCGGTGATGCGCAACAACCTGCACGAACTGATCGCCAGCGTGCGCGAAGGCATCGCCGCGCTGAACAGCACCTCCGCCGACGTCTCGGCCTCGGCGCAGAGCAGCTCGAAAGTGACCGAGATGCAATCCGAAGCCGCCTCCGGCATGGCTGCGGCGATGGAACAACTGTCGGTCTCCATCGACCAGGTCAGCGAACACGCCGACGACGCCCATCGCGTCAGCATGGCCTCCAGCGAGCAGGCCACCGAAGGCGGGCGCGTCATCAACGGCGCGGCGACCGAGATGGAGAACATCGCCAATGCGGTTAACAACGTCGCGCAAACGATACGCGGGCTGGAAGCCTACTCCGCGCAGATCTCCGGCATCGTCAACGTCATCCGCGAGATCGCCGACCAGACCAACCTGCTGGCGCTGAACGCCGCCATCGAAGCGGCGCGTGCCGGCGAACAGGGCCGCGGCTTCGCGGTGGTCGCCGACGAAGTGCGCAAGCTGGCCGAGCGCACCGCGATCTCGACCCAGGAGATCACCGGCATGATCGGCAAGATCCAGAGCGGCACCAAACAGGCGGTACAGGAGATGCAGGTCGGCGTGGCCCGCGTCAGCGAAGGCGTCAATCTGGCGAAGCAGGCGGGCAACTCGGTGAGCGGCATCCGCGACGCCGCGCAACAGGCGGCCCGCGCGGTGGACGACATCAACCTGGCGATACAGGAACAATCAACCGCCGCGCGCGACATCGCGCAACGCATCGAAAAGATCGCCCAGGGCGCCGAGGAGAACAGCCTGGCAGTGGTGCAGACGGCGGCTTCGTCGCGCCAGATGGCGGAACTCAGCAAACAGCTCGACGAACTGGCGGGGCGCTTCCGTATCGCCTGATAGCCGGCTCGCGCGTTTCATCAAAAGGGGAGTGCATCGCACTCCCCTTTTGTTTCCATAACCGCCGAATGCGGTTAGCATGACGCGATGCTGTCCTCCCATAAACCGCTGTTGCGCATCCTCGCTTTGTTCGTGCTGCTGGCCTTGCTCGAGACCGGCTGGCTGCATGCGCTACGCCCGCTGGAGAACCGCCTGTCCGACCTGTTCGTGCGCCAGCAGGCGCAGGGGCTGGCGCCCGACGCGGACATCGTCATCGTGGACATCGACGACGCCAGCCTCGCGCGCATGCAGGATGTCGCGGGCAACTGGCCGTGGCCGCGCGCGGTGCATGGCGAGCTGGTGCGCGGCATCGCGGCACAGCAGCCTGCCGCCATCGTGTTCGACATTTTGTTCAGCGAGCGCGACCAGTACCGTCCGGACAGCGACCGCCTGTTCAACGAAGCGCTGGAAGGCGCAGACAACATCTATTTCCCGATGATACGGCGCGACCCGGCGCTGGATGCCGGAGGCGCGCCGCTGGCGCAGATCGCGCCCATGCTGGGGCTGACGCGCACGAACGGGGCCGATCCGGAGGCGCGCATCGCACTGCTGCCGCCGCTGGCGATAGACCCGCGCCACTGGCGCAGCGCCGACCCGGACTCGTTAGCGCCAGAGGCGCCCGTTCGCGGGGAGGGTCGGCCAGCCGCTGCTCCCGCAAACGGCCGCTCCGCGGTAACGTGTCGCAGCGCCGACCCGGACACGTTAGCGCCGGAGGCGCCCGTTTGCGGGGAGGGTCGGCCAGCCGCTGCTCCCGCAAGCGGCCGCTCCGCGGTAACGTGTCGCAGCGGCACCATCAATTTCGAGGAGGACAGCGACGGCGTGGGGCGGCGCTACCGCCTGCATACCGAGGTACGCGGCTGGCTGATCCCGTCATTGCCCGCATGTGTCGCCGCCGACCTCGGCTATCCGGTGCCGCAGCAGGACGCCATGATCCTCGCCTGGCGCGGCCAGGCCGGCTCTTTCCGGCATATCCCCTACGCCGAACTGTACGACGACTTCAGCCGCGAACACCCGCAGCGTCCGCACAACGAGTTGACCGGCAAGCTCATCGTCATCGGCACCGCCGCCACCGGCCTGCACGATGTGCGCGTGACGCCGCTCGCCAGCCTGTATTCCGGCGTGGAGATACTGGCGACCGCGCTGGACAACCTGAAGAACCGGCGCATGATGCAGGCTCCGCCCATATGGTTCGCGCCGCTGCTGGCGTTCGGCCTGCTGGTTGCGCTGGGTGCCGCCCTGCTGCGCGGGATCAACGTGTTGCGCAGCGGCTTGATGCTGTCCGGGATTTCTGCGCTGCTGCTCGGCGGCAGCTACCTCGCGGCAGGTCGGCTCTGGCTGCTGCCGGTGCTGGCGCCGCTGCTGCTGGCGTGGGTGTGCTATTTCTGCTGCGCGCTGGCGGAATACCTGCGCGAACGCCGTTCGCGCGAACAGGCGGTGCAGATGTTCAGCCGCTTCGTCAATCCGCACGTGGTCAAGGAGCTGATCGCGCACGGCGGCCTCAACCGCGCCGGCGAGAGCCGCCAGATCACCGTGCTGTTCTCCGACATCCGCGGCTTCACTACCTTGTCGGAACGCCACACGCCACAGGAGGTGGTGGAACTGCTCAACCGCTATTTCAGTTTGCAGGTCGAGGTGGTCTTCCGCCACGGCGGCTCGCTGGATAAATTCATCGGCGATGCCATCATGGCCTTCTGGGGCGCGCCGCTGGACGACCCGCAACACGCGCAACACGCGGTCGCGGCGGCGCTGGAGATGGCCGATGTGCTGCAACGCTTCAAACAGGAGATCGGCGAAGCGGGCGCGGATTTCGATGTCGGCATCGGCCTCCACTCCGGCCCCGCCGTGGTCGGCCTGATCGGTTCGGAACAGCGCCGCGAATACACCGCCATCGGCGACACGGTGAACCTCGCCAGCCGCATCGAGGGGCTGACCAAGGGCGTGTCGCGCATCCTGGTCTCGCGCGACACCATGGAACTGTGCGGCGATGCGTTTGACTTCCAGCCGTTCGGTTCGTATAAAGTCAAGGGCAGGGAACAGGAAGTGGAGCTATTTGCGCCAACGAAAAAAGGAGAAACGCCATGAGATGGTTGATCGTGTTTTGTCTGGGGTGGAGTGTGTTTGCGGCCCATGCGGGCGAAGCCGCCTACACCGTGCGCGCCACCGAGCTGAAGGCCAAGCCGTTCTCCGATGCCGCCACCGTAGCCAGCCTCGCAGAGAACAGCACGGTCGAGGTGCTGACGCGCCAATCGTCCTGGATGCAGGTGAAGAGCGGCGACACGACCGGCTGGGTGAAGATGCTCAGCCTGCGCCTCGGCGATGCTGCCGCGCCAAAGAAATCCGGCGACAGCGGACTGGGCGCGCTGTTCAACGTCGCTGCCACCGGCGGCAGCGGCAGCACCGTCTCCACCGGCGTGCGCGGACTCTCGGAAGAAAAGCTGAAGAACCCGCAGCCCGACCCCAAGGCGCTGGAACAATTGAACGGCTATGCGACGGACGAGAAGGCAGCGCGCCGGTTCGGCAAGTCAGGCAAGCTGTCCGCACAGCAACTCGACTATCTGCCCGCCCCGGCGAAATGAGGAGAATGAAATGAACCGCAAACTCATAGCGCTCTTTTTCCTGTGCTGCATCTCCAGTTCTGCGTCCGCCTTCGATCTGGATTTCGGCAAGATCATCGGCAACATCCAGAAGGCCCGCCTGGCCACCACCGATTTCGATGAGCCGAAAGAGATCGAACTGGGCAGCGGCATCGCCAGCAACCTGCTCGGCGCCGCGCCGCTGTTGCAGAACCGGCGCGTGCAGGCATACGTGAACCGCGTCGGCATGTGGCTCGCGCTGCAAACCGAGCGCCCCGGCCTGCCCTGGCGCTTCGGCGTGCTGGACGACGACGACGTCAACGCCTTCGCCGCGCCGGGCGGCCATGTGTTCGTCACCAAAGGGCTGCTCGCGCAGATGCACAGCGAGGCGGAGCTGGCCGGCGTGCTGGCGCACGAGATCGCGCACGTGCTGCGCAAGCATCATCTGGCCGCGATCAAGAAGGGGGCGCGCACCGAGCTGCTCGCGGAATTCGCCGGGGAAGCGATGGAGAACCAGGGTGAGAATCCGGCGCTCATCAAACTGATCGGCGCAGGCACCGAACTTTATGCGCGCGGCCTCGACAAGGACGATGAATTCGAGGCCGACCGCATGGGCGTGGTGATCGCCACGCGCGCCGGCTACGACCCTTACGGTCTGCCCGCGGTATTGCAGACCTTGCAGGGCATGAACCCGCAGGATTCCAGCCTGGCGCTGATGTTCAAGACCCACCCCGCACTGGATGAGCGCCTGGGCCTGCTCGACCGGCTGATGTCCGGCCCGTTCGATAGTTTCGAGAACCAGCCAGACCATGCGCCGCGCTTCATGACGGTGATGAGCGGGAGCGGCATCACGACCGAGCCGGACTAATCGTTCACGCGCGCATCAGGCATAGCCAGAACCGGCTCAACCGTGCATGCGCACGATGCGGTCGCCCGCCAGCATGAGCCGATCCGTCATCGAGCGCAGCAGGGTCTTCGCAAAACGCGCGTCACAGCCCGGACTGAGCTTATCCAGCGTAGCGAACGGGAACTCGGCAATGATCGCATCCGAAAGCGTCTCCAGGGTGGCCTGCCGGTTCGTCCCCCGGTGAATGTATGCCATTTCCCCGAAGAACTCGCCATCCTTGATGACGTTGAGCAGGCGCCCGAGCTTGGTGACCTTCATTTGTCCCGAGACCAGGAAGAACAGGCTCTGGCCCGGCTCATTTTCCTTGAGAACGACCGTCCGGTGCGGCAGCTTGGTCCACTGGCCGGCCAGCGCCAGCTCCCATATCTCCGGGTCGGAGAATCCCCGCAACACATTGCTGGCGCGCAGCATGTTGAACTTCTCGCTATCGGAGACCCCCTGCCGGTATTTGCTGAAACGGCCTATCTCGGCGATCTCCAGCGCAAGGTCGGCCCAATTCAAATAACGTTCATCCTGATCCTTGGCGATCATTTTCAGGATGATGCGGTCAAGCTCGGCAGGAAGTTCGGGCCGGTGCGTGCTCGGCGGTTCCGGGTTCTGGCAGGCGATCGCATTGAACAGTTCGATAAGGTCGCCGCCCTGGAACGGCAACACCCCGGTCAGAAGCTCGTAGGCGACGATGCCGAGCGAGTACATGTCGCTGAGATGGGTCAGGCGATGTCCCCTGATGTGCTCGGGTGACATGTAGGACGGCGTACCGATGGTCACCTTCTGCGTGACCTGCGCCCGATAGAACACCGCCGAGCCGAAATCCGCGATCTTCACATTGGTGCCGGACACGACCATGATGTTGGCCGGTTTGATATCCCGGTGGATGATGCCGCTGCGGAAAGCATAGTCGAGCGCCCCGCAACACTTGAAAACGATCTGGAGCACATTCTCCACCGGCAACAACGAATCCGGGCGGGCGTAGCGCACCAGATTGCCTTCCGGCACATATTCCATCACCACGTATCCGATCTCTTCCGTCACGGAAGCTTCCAGGATCGCGACGATGTGCGGGTGTGCCAGGCGGCCTGCAAGCGATGCTTCATTGAGGAACTGCTGCCGGCACTCTTCGCTGAACTCCGGATCGGAGAGGACATCCTGATCGATCAGCTTCAGCGCGACCTTCTGACCGGAGAACGTATCCAGCGCGTAGTAGACCTTTCCGGTCGCCCCTTCGCCGATCTGGCGGATCAGGTCATATTTGCCGATTCTGCAAGGTAGGTTGATGGACATGGAACGCTTTCAGGTTGTCATGAACGCAAAAAGCCGGAACGGGACCCGTCCGCCCTTCCGGAGACCGCGCAGCAACAGGACACCCTACGGTAATGGATCGCCCCCGGCAGCCGTCAGTTTTCCGGCCTGTATCTTCTGCTCGCGCCGCAACGCCTTCTCGCTCTTGCCGTGCGCGCCGGCCTTGCGGAACTTCACCGCCGCCACCAGCGGGTTGCGCGGCGCGCGTTGGGGGAGTTGCTTCGCGCGTTTCATATTACCCGGTCGTTGCCGCCATCTATCGGCAACTGCGCGCCGGTGATCTTGGCGAACAGCGTGCCGCACATCTCCGCCGCGAGTTCCGCCACGTCTTTGCTGGTGACTTCCTCGCGCAGCACGTTGTTGCGCTTGTAATCGTCCACGCTCATGCCGTAATGGGCGGCGCGCTGCGCCAGCACTTCCGGCGTCCAGATGCCGGTGTCGAACACCGCGTTCGGGTGCAGCAGGTTGATGCGGATCGCATCAGCGCCCCACTCCAGCGCGGCGACGCGGGCGAGCTGGGTCAGCGCCGCCTTGGACGCGGAATAGGCCGCCGCACCCGGTCCCGGCGCCGGGACGTTCTTCGAACCGATCACCACCACACGACCGTAACGCGGCGCGGATTTCAACAGCGGGTGCGCCTCGCGCATCAGCGCCAAATTAGAATCGAGGTTGATCGCCATCACCTTGCGCCATTCGGCATCGGGCAGCGCGGAGATCTTCCTGCCGCCGGGGAATATCCCCGCGTTCAGCACCAGCATGTCGAGCCCGCCGTAGTGACGGATAGTCTGCTCCAGCATCGCCCGGATCGCATCCGGCGCAGTCAGGTCCGCCGCGATGCCGAGGTAGTCGGCGCGCCCGACATACAGCGATTCCACCGCCGGATTGATGTCCACCCCCACCACCGCCGCGCCCCGGTTCAGGAAAGCCTGCACGCAAGCCTTGCCGATGCCGGAGGCCGCGCCGGTGACCAGCGCGACCTCGCCGGCGAATGCCTTGGGCGCGCCGGCCTTCTTCAGTTTGGCCTGTTCCAGATCCCAGTATTCCATGCTGAACAATGGAGCCTCGCCCAGCGCGCGGTAACCGCCGAGCAATTCGGCGCGCTGGATGATGTCGCGGGTGTGCAGGTAGATGTCCTCGACGATCTGCGCGTCGCGCGCCGACCTGCCCGCGCCGAGCAACCCGAACGCCGGATCGAGGATCACGCGCGGCGCGGCATCGAGCATGGTCAGCGGAACCTTGGCCGATGCGGAGTTGTTCCCAAAATATTCCTTGTACGCCTGCGCATAGGCCGCGGCATCGCGCCCCAGCAGCGGCAGGCGTTTGGTGCGGATGATGTGATCCGGCGTGGCCGGGCCGCGCTGCGCGATGGCGGCGATATCCGACCGCCGCGCGAAGGCGAGCGTGGCGCTGTCGCTGTTGCTGCGCAGCAGCAGCGGGAATCCCGCAACGTCCGAGACCTGCTTGCGCAGGCCGGGCAGTGCCGCCCAATCGGCATCCGGCACGATGGCGGGCGCCTGCGGCAGCGGCGCGTTCTTGTCCAGATAATCCTCGGCGCGGCCGACCAGGGCTATCATGCGCTCGTAGGCCTGCTGCGCGCTGTCGCCGAAACTGAAGATACCGTGGTTCATCAGCACCATACCGATGGTGTGCGGTGTGGCCTGCGCCGGGAACACCTCGGCGCACAGCTTGGCCAGATCGAAGCCGGGCATCACGTAAGGCAGCACGATGACCTCGTCGCCGAACAGCGCGCGGATGCGCGCCTCGCCGTCCGGCGTATTGGTGATAGTCACGATCGCGTCGGCGTGGGTGTGATCGACGAAACGGTGCGGGATCAGCGCATGCAGGATAGCCTCGACCGACGGTGCGGGCGCATTCGGATCGAGTGTCGCCAGCTTCAGCTCGCGTGCCATCTCCATGTCGGACAGGCGTTCTAGGCGCGACAGTTTCAGCATCGCGTCGAGGCGCACCGGCACGAAGTCCTTCGCCTCTATCGTCGCCAGGTCGGAGCCGCTGCCTTTCACGAACAGTGTCGCCTCGTCTTCGCCGAAAATATTCTTCCACGTCCCCTTGACCGAGGTGTTGCCGCCGCCATGCAGCACCAGGTTCGGGTTAGCCCCCAGCAGGCGCGAGGAATAGACGCGCTCCGCGAGTATGCCCTGATGTTTGCCTGCTTCGATGTCGTTCCAGAGGTTTTCCATTCTTGTTCCTGTCAATTTCCATCGGTAGGGTGGGCAAGTTCTTTGTGCCCACCCTACGCATGCTCCTTACATTAAAACCCGCATCGCTTCCGCGTCCGCCGCGACCACGCCGCGCTCGGTGATCAGCCGCGTGACCAGCCGTGCGGGCGTCACGTCGAAGCCGTAGTTGGCCGCAGGCGAACCCGGCGGCGTGACCAGCACGCGGCGCACCTGGCCGTCTTCGGCCAGCCCGGCGATATGCGTCACCTCTTCGGCGGCGCGCTCCTCGATGGGTATCTCCTTCACGCCGTCCTGCAACGTCCAGTCTATGGTCGAGGTGGGCATGGCCACATAGAACGGCACGCCGTTGTCATGCGCCGCCAGCGCCTTGAGATAGGTGCCGATCTTGTTGCACACGTCGCCGCGCGCGGTCACGCGGTCGCAACCGACGATGGCCAAGTCCACCATGCCGTGCTGCATCAAGTGGCCGCCCGCATTGTCGACGATCACCGTGTGCGGCACGCCGTGCTGGCCGAGTTCCCATGCGGTCAGGCTGGCGCCCTGGTTGCGCGGGCGCGTCTCGTCCACCCACACGTGCAACGGAACGCCCTCCTCGAAGGCGGCATAGATGGGAGCGAGCGCCGTACCCCAGTCCACCGTCGCCAGCCAGCCCGCGTTGCAGTGGGTGAGGATGTTGACCGGCGCATGCTTGCGCTGCTGGATGGCGCGAATGATGCGGCAGCCCTCCTTGCCGATGGCCTTGTTGATCTCCACATCCTCGTCGGCGATGCGCCCGGCCTCCTGCCAGGCCGCTTCCCCGCGCTGTTCTTCCGCCAGCGGCGCGAGGAAGGCGCGCATCCGCTCCACGCCCCAGCGCAGGTTCACCGCGGTCGGTCGTGCCGCGAGCAACACCTCGCAGGCTGCCTGCAACGAGGCGTCCGAGGCATGCTGGCGCATCGCCAGCGCCACGCCGTAGGCCGCCGTGACGCCGATCAGCGGCGCGCCGCGCACCTGCATGTCGCGGATGGCGCGCTCGGCGTGGCGCATGGTCTCCAGCCGCAGCGTGATGAACTCGTGCGGCAGCCGCGTCTGGTCGATGATCTCCACCGCCGCGCCGTCTTCCGACGGCCAGATGGTGCGGCAGGGTTTACCGTTAACTTTCATAAAACCTTCTCATTGGCAGGTTGGGTAGAGCGTAGCGATACCCATCCTGCGTTCACTAAAGATATAACCGCGAAACCTGATAAAAATCGTAGCGAGCGGTTCGAGAGCAAGGCGCACGGAACGCAGGATCCGGAATGTACTTACAGTACATGAGGATTCCGAGTACCGCGCAACGCCGCTATCGGATCGCGCAGTAGATTTTTACAGGTTTCATCAATCGCCTTCGAACTCGCACAATGCAAACACCTTGTGCCCCTGCTTCTCCAGCCGCTTGCGTCCGCCGATGTCGGGCAGGTCGATCACGAAGCAGCATTCCACCACCTTGCCGCCCATGTCCTGGATGAGTCCGGCGGCGGCTTCCGCCGTGCCGCCGGTGGCGATCAGGTCGTCCACCAGCAATACGCAGTCGCCTTTCTGGATCGCATCGACGTGTATCTCGATGCGGTCGGTGCCGTATTCCAGCTCATAATCGCGCCCCACCGTCGCGGCGGGCAGCTTGCCCTTCTTGCGGATCGGCACGAAGCCGACGCCGAGCAGGTAAGCGACCGGCGTGCCGACGATGAAACCGCGCGACTCGATGCCGGCCACCTTGTCGATCTTCATGTCCTTGTAGCGGTTGGCGATCTCCTGGATGGTGGCGCGCAGGCCGACCGGGTCTTTCAGCAACGTGGTGATGTCGCGGAACATGATGCCCTCGTGCGGATAGTGAGGGACAGTGCGGATTCTGGATTTGATAGGCATGCGGTTACCTCATATGATTTCTAAACCATTTTGTCCACGAAAAACACGAAAAAAATCGATGGCACATCTTTTTGGTTTTTTCGTGCTTTTCGTGTCTTTCGTGGAACCCTCTGTTTTTATTTCAACATCCTTCCCGCCACGGCGGACAACTTCTCCATCAGCGCAGGATCGCGTGCTTCCGGCGCGGTGAGAATGGCATGCCGCAACGCGTGGCGGCAGCCGCAATCGCATGCCGCCGCATCGTCGCGCACGCGCGGCGCGACGCTCTTCACCAGCGCGCGCGCCTTGTCGGCGTTCTCCAGCAGCACCTTGATGATCGCCTCGACTGTCACGTGATCGTGGTCGGGATGCCAGCAATCGTAATCGGTCACCATCGCCACTGTCGCGTAGCAAATTTCGGCCTCGCGCGCGAGCTTGGCTTCCGGCATATTGGTCATGCCGATCACGTCGCACTTCCACGAACGGTACAGCTCGGATTCGGCGAGGCTGGAGAACTGCGGCCCTTCCATCACCAGATAGGTACCGCCGCGCACCACCGCGATGCCGCCCTGCCGTGCCGCCGCTTCGAGATGGTCGCCGAGACGTTTGCACACCGGGTGCGCCATCGACACATGCGCCACCAGCCCGGTGCCGAAGAAGCTCTTTTCGCGCGCGAAGGTGCGGTCGATGAACTGGTCGACAATGACGAAGGTACCGGGCGCCAGGTCTTCGCGCAGCGAACCGACCGCGCTCACCGAAACGATATCGGTCACCCCCAGCCGCTTGAGCGCGTCGATGTTTGCGCGGAAATTGATCTGCGACGGCGGGATGCGATGCCCGCGCCCATGGCGCGGCAGAAAGGCGATGGATTGCCCGCCCAATTCGCCGACCAGCACTTCGTCCGACGGTTCGCCGAACGAAGAATGCGCCTTCACCCAACGTGTGTCCGTCAACCCGTCGATGTTATACACCCCGCTACCGCCGATGATACCCAGCATATTTTTTCTCCATCCCAAAACTATCATTTTGACCAAAGATTGTCATTCCGACCGAACACCATGTCATTCCAACCGCAGGGAGAAACCTTGCTCTTCAATCGGCATAAAGATTTCTCCCCGCGTTCGGAATGACAGTAAGTATCCCCCGGCAAAGCCGGGGGCTTTAGTTTGTGGGCCGCTCAAAGCGGCCAGTAAAACAGGCGCCGCCCCAGACAACATCTGCGGACGCTTCCCCCTTTGAAAAAGGGGGACGGGAGGGGGATTTTAGAATCGGCGAAAACTCACCGCTTTCAAATCCCCCTCACCCCCTTTTACAAAGGGGGGCTATTACAGCACAGACCCAACCTTGGGCACGACTCCCGCAAAGGTCAAACCTTGACGAGTCCCCCGGCATAGCCGGGGGTTTACCTCACTGAATTAAACCACGACCGGCACGCGCGCGGTCAGCGCGCACAGCAGTTCATAACTGACAGTCCCCGCCGCGCGCGCCACCTCTTCTACCGGCAATCCCTCGCCCCACAGTATCACCAAACTCCCGCACTTGGCTTGCGGCAAGGCGCTCAAATCCACGCACAGCATGTCCATCGAGACGCGTCCCAGCGTCTGCGCACGTTGCCCGTCCACCAATACCGGCGTGCCGGTCGGCGCCTGGCGCGGATAACCGTCGGCATAGCCGCAGGCGGCAATGCCGACACGCATCGTGCGCTCGGCGCGGAACAGCGCGCCGTAACCGACCTCGTCGCCGGCGCGTAAATCCTGCACGGCGATGATGCGGCTGGTCAGCGTCATCGCCGGCTTCAGCCCCAGCTGCTGCGCGCCCGCATCGGCGAACGGCGATGCGCCGTACAGCATGATGCCGGGGCGCACCCAGTCGCCGTGCGTCTCCGGATAGCGCAGCAGCGCGGCGGAATTCGCCAGCGAACGCGCCAGACGATGGGGCGCGGCGATGTCGTTGAACAGCGCCAGCGGTTCGGCCACGCCGCGCGCCTCGTCGGCGTTGGCGAAATGCGTCATCAGCGTGATGTCGCGCACCGCCGGGTGGCGGCGCAGCCGTTCCAGCACCTGCGCCATCTGATGCGGCGCAAAGCCGAGCCGGTTCATGCCGCTGTTGACCTTGAGCCAGACGTCCAGCGCGCCCCGCTTCGGGCAGGCATCCAGCAGCGCGAGCTGCCAGTCGCCGTGCACCACGCAGCTCAATCCGTGCTCTGCGGCCAGCGCCGCGTCTTCCGCGTCGAAACAGCCTTCCAGCAGCAGCAAACTCTGGCGGAAGCCGGACTCGCGCAGATGCAGCGCATCGCGGATGTCGAGCAGCGCGAATCCGTCTGCCCCGGCCAGCGCCTCGGCCACCCGCAACAGCCCGTGGCCGTAGCCGTCCGCCTTGATGACCGCCATGACGCGCGCGGACGGCGCGGCACGGCGCGCCACGCGAAGGTTGTTCTCCAGCGCGTCGAGGCTGATGCGGGCTTGTATCGGGCGGGGCATGAAACTCGGTTTGTCGCAAGGAATTTTGATGGGTACGAATGATAGCAGGGGCAATGCTTTCATGTTATAAAAGCCGCTGTTCAAAACAGCGGTTCACAATGTCTCCCGGCTTCCATATCATCCTCGCGGCGCAGTTCTTTTGGCTACGGCCAGACGATGGGACCGTCTTTTACGTGCTGCGCACATTAGCCTCCGCCGAAAGAACATGAATCGCGGCTTCTACATCATCCTCGCGGCACAGTTTTTTTCCGCGCTTGCAGACAACGCCCTGCTGTTCGCCGCCATCGCATTGCTCATGGACCTGAACTCGCCGGCCTGGCATACGCCGGTGTTGCAGCAGAGCTTCATCGTCTCCTACATCGTGCTGGCGCCCTTCGTCGGCGCGTTCGCCGATTCGCTGCCCAAGGGTCGCGTGATGTTCCTCAGCAACATCATCAAGCTGGCCGGCTGCCTCGCCATGCTGGCCGGGGTGCATCCGCTGCTCGCCTACGGCCTGGTCGGACTGGGGGCGGCGGCCTATTCGCCGGCGAAATACGGCATCCTCACCGAATATCTGCCGCCCGACAAACTGGTACTCGCCAACAGCTGGATGGAAGGCCTGACCATCGCCGCCATCATCCTCGGCGCGCTGGTCGGCGGCATCCTCATCAGCCCCGCCCTGTTCGCGCCGCTGGTGGCGTCGCTCGGCCTGCCGCTGGTCGGCAGTGTGGCGGAACTGGCCATCGTCTTCATCGTGCTGATCTATGTCGTCGCCGCCGTGTTCAACCTGTACATCCCGCTCGTGGCGATCGAGCACAGGCCGCTCAGCAGCAGCCCGCTGTTCCTCGCCATGGATTTCTGGCACTGCTTCAAGCTGTTGTGGAAAGACCCGCTCGGCCAGGTCTCGCTGGCGGTGACCACCCTGTTCTGGGGCGCGGGTGCCACGCTGCGCCTGCTGGTGCTGGGATGGGCGGCGATCGCGCTGAACTACGGCATCGGCGAGGCGGCAAAACTCACCGCGTGGGTCGCGGTCGGCATCGCCATCGGCTCGGTGCTGGCGGCGAAGTATGTCAAGCTGGAACACGCGGTGAAAGTGCTGCCGGTCGGCATCGCGATGGGCGTGGCGGTGCTGCTGATGATCCCGGTGACCAGCAGTACGCTGGCGGTACTGCTGCTGATCGCCATCGGCGCGATGGGCGGCTACTTCGTGGTGCCGATGAACGCGCTGCTGCAACACCGCGGCCACCTGCTGATGGGTGCGGGACGCTCCATCGCGGTGCAGAACTTCAACGAGAACCTGAGCATCTTCGCCATGCTCGGGCTGTATGCCGTGATGGAAGGGATGGGGCTGCACATCTACCTCATCATCCTGGTGTTCGGCCTGCTGCTGGCCGGCATCATGGGTGCGCTGTACAAACGCCACGGCCACGACCAGGATTCCGGCAGGGCTTATTGAACCCAAATAATCCATTAGAAAAACTGTGTCATACCGGCGCAGGCCGGTATCCAGTATTGTAGGTTGGGTGGAGCGTAGCGATACCCAACAGTTACAAACGATGGGTATCACGTTCAACCCATCCTACGCGAACTTGGGAATGCCCGGGCCTTTTGCGCCCTTCGCGGACAACTGCTTTTAACCCAGCAGCGTCTCGAATTCTTCCAGCGGTACCGGCTTGCCGAACAGATAGCCCTGGTGCATCTCGCAACCGTGATATTTCAGGAAAGCCAGCTGGTCTTCGGTCTCCACGCCCTCGGAGATCACTTCCAGACGGAAATTCCGCGCCAGACCGATGATGGTCTGCAC
>Ga0154354_1076_pt2 | contig 34736 bp, 27 predicted proteins | sample RifGroA2_FD_115882 | JGI IMG/M metagenome (GOLD analysis project Ga0154354, IMG submission 115882) | Rhodocyclales bacterium GWA2_65_19
CCGGCAAGAGTCGGCGCCGGCGCTACGGCGGTTTGTTATCGGCCGATGGATTCCCTGCTGGTGAAGGGGCGGCGTGGACCGGAGGCCGGCGCCGTGGTGCTGCGTTGAAGCCGGATCAGTGCGCTTGATCTAGGGCTCGCCCTTCGCCTTGATGCCGAGCCGGCGCAGCTTTTCCCAGAGCGTCTTGCGCGTGATGCCCAGGGCCTCGGCGGCATTCGTCATGTGCCCGCCATGCCGTTCCAATACCAGCGACAGGTAGTCGCGTTCGCAGGCCATCAGGTACTCGGCAAGGGACTCGGAGGCAGGCGCTTGCGCCGCGATCTCGCCATCGAGGCTGCCGCCGAAAAATGCCTCGGCGCCGAGCAAGGGTCCATTGGACAATATGCAGGCGCGCTCCACGGCGTGCTTCAGTTCGCGCACATTCCCCGGCCACGGATAACTAAGCAGCGCCTGCTCGGTGCGCGGATCGATACGCCGCCGCTCGCCGGCATGCGCCAGGTTGAACTCCTCGACGAAATGCCGGACGAACCAGCGGATATCCTCGGGTCGCTCGCGCAGCGGCGGGATGCGCAGGTGGATCACATGAATCCGGTAATAGAGGTCCTCGCGGAACTGCCCCGCTTCGACCATGGCGCGCAGATCGCGGTGGGTGGCGCAGACCAGGCGGAAATCCGCCGTGACGGGTTTTTCTCCGCCCAGGCGGGTCAGGCGATGATCCTGCAGCACGCGCAGCATCTTGGCCTGCATCGACAAGGGCATTTCGCCGATTTCGTCGAGGAACAAGGTGCCCTGGTGCGCCTGCTCGAAATAGCCGCGCTTGGCCTTGACCGCGCCGGTGAAGGCGCCGCGCTCGTAGCCGAAGAGTTCGGCCTCCATCAGCGATTCGGGGATCGAGGCGCAATTGACGGCGACGAATTCGCCGGTCGCGCCGATCGCGTGACGATGGAATAGGTTCGCGACATGCTCCTTGCCTGCTCCCGACTCGCCGGTGATCAACAACGCTGCCGCATGTTTCGCCAGGCGCGGCAGGGAGTCGGCGATGCGCTTCATCGCCGGCGAAACGCCGAGCGTTTCGTCGCCCGCATCGCTGACCGCACCGTAGCCTTGCGCCAGGTCGCGCACCTTCTGCACCAGGATCTCGACGTCGAACGGCTTGGTGACGTAGTCCGCGGCGCCGGCCTTGAGCAGTTCCACCGCGCGGTCGATGGTGCCGAACGCGGTCATGAACAGGAAGGGCGGCAGTCCCGGCTGGGTCTCCTTGAGTTCGAGGAACAGGTCGCCGCCGTTGCGGTCGGGAAGCCGTATGTCGCTCACCACGACACTGTAGCGATGGGCGCGGATCGCCTTGGCGCCTTCGGCGGCGGAATGGCACCAGTCCACCGCAAAGCCTTCCAGGCGGAACAATTGGCAAAGCGATTCGCCCATGATGTCGTCGTCCTCGATGAGGCACAGGCGCAGCGAGGATTCAGTTTTTGACATAGGGTATGTCGACTTTAAACGTGGTGCAGCCGGGTTCGCTGTCCACGGTCAGTCCTCCGTTCAGTTGCTGGACGATCTGGTACACCACCCAGAGCCCGAGGCCGTAGCCCTTTTCGCGCCCGCTGGCGAAAGGCTCGAACAGGTAGGCCATCTGCTCGTCGGGAATGTGCTTGCCGTCGTTGCACACCGAAAGCCGCAGCATGGCCGGTTCCGTGGTGAGGCCGAGCCGCACGTGGCCGCCCTGGTCGGCGGCGGCGATGGCATTGAGCAGGAGATTGAGCAGGATCTGCCGCAGCAGCGTCGCGGGCAGGGGCAGGGGGCTGTCCAGCGAACCTTCCGTGACGACGCTGACCGAGCGGGCATGCGCTTCGGCCTCGACCAGGATCAGCAGGTCGTCGATGTCCGCCGGCTCGAACAGACGGTCCTTGGGCTTGGTTTCGACCAGCAGCGCCGCCACCGTATTGCGAATCTGCGAGAGTCCGCGTTCGAGCAAGGACAGCGTCTGGTTCGCCAGCGGATCGCCGGCGCCGTGGCGCTGATAGGTCTTGATCGCAGTCAGCATGCCGCCGAGCGGGTTGTTGATCTCGTGCGCGATGCCGGCCGACATGCGGCCCACTGCCGCCAGTCGCTCGGTGACCAGCATCTGGTCCTCCAACTCCTCTTTCTTCTTCAGTTCGCCCACCATCCGGCCGAAGGCGTCGCCCAGTTGCCCGATTTCGTCGCGGCTCCGGGGCAGTTGCGCCAGACGCGCCGTTTCGAGGTCGCCCGGGACATGCCGCATGGCTTCGGCGAGGGCCAGCAGGGGGGCGCCCGTGCGCCGTGCCCAGACCCACGATACAGGCACGATCAGGAGAAGAACCAGCAGCGTGACGAATGCGGCCCGTCCCACCAGACCGATGAATCGCGGCAGGAAGGAGATTTTCGAATAGCCGAGAATGACGTGGCCGAGCGCGACGCCGTCGGCCACCAGCGGTGACATGACGAAGTAATAAGCGGAGTCGGCCGGTTCGATCACCTGCTGCGCGGTCGACTTGCCTTCCATCAGCGCGGCACGCAGCCGTCCGTAGGCGCCGCCCTGGCTCGCCGGGCTGCTGCCGATGGGGAAGACGCGCGGCCGGCTGGAAACGAACACCCGGAATTCGGCGTCCGTCACCAGCACCACGTCCGCCTGCAATTCGGGCGCGATGGCGACCGGGTCGCGGGCCGACTGGAGTATTTCGTAAGCGCGCCAGATGTCGTCGTGCAGCACCGGCGCCACCAGCGTATTGGCCAGTACGCGAGCCAGACTTTTGGCATGAGCCTCCAGATTCTGCCGCATCTCGTCGTATTCCCGCGTCACCAGGGCCGCCGTGACGGCCAGCGCCGTGCCCAACACCGCGGCCATCACGCGCAAGGGAATTTTCCAGCGCAGCGAGAGATCGGCGAGGGCGATCACATCAGGCGGACCCGCACCGCCATGCGCGCGATTTCGTCAAACAGCGACGGATGCCCGGCAATGAATCCATCCAGGCGCAACAGGTGAAGCAGCTCCGCACCTTCGGCATCGCCGGGCATGTCGAGCAGGGCCGCACGGAATTGACGAAGTTCCGCGGCGTCGATGTCCGGGCGGGCGACGAAGGGCGGGTGGCCGAGGTCCGGCGAGCGTTCGATGACTCGCGTGGCATCGGTCAAGGCAGGCTGCACTTCGGCCAGGGTTTCCCAGACGTAACCATCGACCGCGCCGCCGTCGGCCAGGCCGACGCCGACGGCCTCGACCACCTTGCGATGGCCCCAGGTAAAAAAAATGCGGGAAAAGAAAGTCGACGGGTTCTCGCCCAGGGCAGTGAGCCGATATTGCGGATAGAGGAAGCCCGAGTTGGAATCGGGGTCCGAATAGGCAAACACCTTGCCGCGCAGGTCGCTCAGGCTGTTTGTCTTCTCATCGTCGGCGGGCACGATGAGATAGGACTGGTAGTACGGCCGCCCCCGCCAGAGCGGCACGGCGACCAGGCGCAGATCACGCCGATAGCGTACATAGGGATAGCCGCAGACCCAGGCGAAGTCGATCTTGCCGCCGCGGACCAGGTCCAGCACCTCGCGGTAGTTGCCCCGCTGCACAAAGGCCACGGGCCGTTGCAGCCGGCGTTCGAGCCATGTCCGCCAGCGCGTCAGAAAGCTCAGCTGATCGTCAAGGAACACCGGCGTGAGGCCGATGCGCAGGGCACCGCGCTCCGCATGTGCGGGCAGCAGCGGCATTGCAGTCATGGCCAGCGCGGACTTGAGAAATATCCTCCTGCGCGATCTCGCCGAACTGTGATTGCCGTGATCCATGGCAGCGATGATAAGCGCGAACGCCGTCGCTTCAGCGCCGATTTCGGCGACGTTACATGCGCGTAGCACCTTGCAGCGCAACAATGAAGGCGAGTGTTACGCCGGCGTAACGGTCGATAAGCGACGGCGAAATTCCAATCTGCCGAAAACCATCGCATCGGCAAGGGCTTAGCGCCGGACTGCAATGCCTGGCCTGCATGTTGCGTAAAGGAAACGGCAGGCTGGTCGATCCGCGCGCCGGTGGGCGCAGGCGGCAACCGGAACAAAAACCGAATCACTGTATCCAGAGGAGGCAAGGCAGATGAGTGAAGAATTGAGGGTCTCCCCCATCGAGACGCGCGGCGTCGCCGGCAAGCGGCGTTTTGCCATGGTCGTCGATACGCGCCGCTGCATCGGCTGCATGGCCTGTCAGGTCGCGTGCAAGGCCGAATATGACACCCCGCTTGGGGTCAACCGGACCTGGGTTCCCTACAAGGTGGTCGGCAAGTATCCCAATGTCAAGAAGCAGTTCCTGCCGCGGCTGTGCAACCACTGCGACGATGCGCCCTGCGTGCGCAACTGTCCGGTGGAGGCCACCTTCAAGGTCGAGGATGGCGGTTTCATATTGCAGCGCTACGAGCGCTGCATCGGCTGCCGCAGCTGCATGGCCGCCTGCCCCTACAACGCGCGCTTCATGCTGCCCTCGCACCGCACCTACACGCCGATCACCAACGTGGTCGACAAGTGCACCTTCTGCTTCCACCGCGTGACCCAGAACCTGGTGCCGGCCTGCGTCCAGACCTGCATCGGCCGTTCGCGCGTGTTCGGCGACATCAACGATCCGAACAGCGAGGTCTCCTATCTGGTGGCGAAGAACGCGACCCAGGTGCTGCGTCCGGAGGAAGGCACCAAGCCGCACGTCTTCTACATCGGCGCCGACCGCAATGCGACCGAGTTCGGCCGCGACGCCTACCGCCAGCCTGAAGTGATGGAACTCGAGCGTTCCGCCTTCAAACGCAACTTCAAGATCTGAGAGGGACATCATGGGTGATTACGTCTGGTTTCACGATGTGTCGTGGCACGCGAGCTACGCCGTCTATTTCTTCGTCATCGGCATCCTCGCCGGCTTGTCGTTCATGTCCTATGGCTCCTGGATCACGCCGGCGCTGCGGCCGCTGCGCGAGAAAGCCGCCTATGGCTCGCTCGGCCTGCTGGCGCTGGGCGGCCTGCTGCTGATCGCCGACCTGTCGCAGCCGCTGCGCTTCCTCAACATCCTCAATCCCGCCTACCTGAACTTCACCTCGCCGCTGGCCTGGGGCGCGCTCAACATCCTGGCTTTCGGCGTCGCCTCGGTGATGTACATCATGGCGCTGCAGAAAGGCGACGAGGCCAGGGGCAGGCTGCTGGCGCTGGTGACGGCGCTGTTGGCGCTGGGCCTGCCGGTGTATACCGGCTTCGACCTGACGGTGCACCAGTCGCGGCCGGTGTGGAACTCGCCGATCATTCCGGTGCTGTTCGTCGCCATGGCGATTGCATCCGGCTCCGCCGTCGGTTCCCTGCTGGCGATGGGCAACGAGGAGGCGCAGAAGGTCCTGCGCCAGTACATGCTCTGGTCGGCCGGCGCCGTGGCCGTGATGCTGGTCTCGGTGATGGGCACCACCAACTACGGCGGTTCGGCTTCGGAACTCACCTTCATGATCATGACCACCGGCACCATGGGCCTGCTCTTCGTCGGCGTCGGCTTCCTCGCCGGCAGCGTGGCGCCGGCCGTCCTGCTGTTCGCGCCGATGGGCAAGAGCCAGGGCGTGCTGATGATTTCCGCCGTGCTGATCCTGGTCGGCGGTGCAGCCCTGCGCTACGTCCTGCTGATGGCCCCGCAACAACTGCAGACCCTGTTCTGACCGACCCCGAGGAGATATTGAAAATGGAAATGCCAAAAGTCACGCGTCGCACCTTCCTCAAGGTCAGCGCCACCACCGGGGCGGCCGCTGCCGCGGCACCCCGTCTGCTCAACGCCATGGAACAGCAGCTCGGCGGCAAGGATTTCGGCCCGGTCACCGGCGCCGAGCGCAAGGCGATCCCGATCAACTGCCACGTCTGCAACATCCAGGACGGCGCCATCGCCTACGTCGAGAACGACCGCGTGGTCAAGCTCGAAGGCAATCCCGAGCACGTCTCCACGCGCGGCCGCCTTTGCGCCAAGGGCAACGCCGGGATGTGGTACAGCTACGACCCGGATCGCATCCTGTATCCGCTGAAGCGCGTCGGCGCCCGCGGCGAGGGCAAGTGGAAGCGCATCACCTGGGACGAGGCGCTGACCGAACTGGCCGGCAAGCTGGACGCCGCGCTCAAGGAAGATCCCAACACGATCATGATGAAGTACGGCCGCAACCGCTCCGGCGGCGTCATCGACCGCTTCATGCAGACCTTGGGTTCGGCGACGGTGGTCAACCACACCTCGGTCTGCGAATCGTCGAAGAAGATCGGCATGGAACCGACCTGGGGGCCGGACATCGAGACGCCGGACTTCGCCAATGCCAAGTACGTGCTCAATTTCGGCTCCAACATCCTCGAAGCCGCCTATTTCCACAACCCGCTGTCGCAGCGCGTGACGGAAGGCCGCGTCGACAACAACATGAAGATCGTCACCTTCGACGTGCGCCTGTCGAACACCGCGGGCTTCTCCGACGAATGGATTCCGGTGCATCCGGCCACCGACGGCGCCGTGGCGCTGGCGATGGGCCACGTGATCCTGCGCGAAGACCTGCAGGACTCGGACTTCATCGAGACCTGGACCAATGTCACGGTCAAGGAACTCAAGGAGCACTACAAGCAATTCACCCCGGAGTGGGCGTCGAAGATTTCCGGCGTGCCGGTCGAGACCATCGAACGCATCGCGCGCGAGTTCGCCACCGCCAAGCCAGCGACCTTGTTCACCTACCGCGGTCCGGCCAAGCACATGTATGGCTCCTACAACGAGCGTTCCTGCATGATGCTGCCGATCATGACCGGCAACGTCGAGAAGAAGGGCGGCTATTGCCTGCCGCGCGGCATGGGCTGGCCGCAGCCGAGCCCGGCGCCGGGCAAGCCGAAAAAGGATTCCTACCTTTCGCATCCGCCGGATTACCCGCTCGCCGGACACAAGGTCAGCCACCTGGTGCCGTTCTGGATCGCCGACGGCAAGCAGAAGATCAACGTCTACATCAGCTACCAGGACAATCCGGTGTACACCAATCCGGGCTCGCAGGCGGTATGGGGCAAGCTGTTCAAGGACGAGAAGCTGATTCCCTACTATGTTTCCATGAGCCCCTTCATGGGCGAGGAGACGGCGCTGGCCGACCTGATCCTGCCCGACTGCCCCTACCTGGAGCGCTGGGAGCCGGAATCGATGCCCAACTCGCTGTGGCCGTGGCTCGGCATCCGCCAGCCGGTGCACAAGTCGCTCGGCGAATCGCGCGAGAACCGCATCATGATGCGCGACATCATCTGGAAGCTGGACCCGGACGGCAAGCGCGGCATGAAGCAGTTCTGGGCCTTCAAGGACGGCGAGGACTACATGCGCCAGCATTTCGACAACGTGCCCGGCCTCAAGGAAGCCGGCGGTCTCGACTTCCTCAAGAAGCATGGCGTCTGGCCGATCTACGGCAAGCTCGATCCGAAGACCGGCAAGGTCACGGACAAGACCGGGCGCGAGATCAAGGCCGAGTACAACATGTACAAGAAGGAGCTGTCGGAGGCCGACATGGCCGGCGCGGCGGTCGGCAAGGACGGCGTCATCAGCAAGAACGGCAAGGCCATCGGCGTCAAGCGCAACGGCAAGAACTACGTCGGCTTCCCCACCGGCAACCGCATCATCAACGTGCGCGTGGACAAGTGGGCGGAATACGGCTTCAATCCGATGCCCACCTTCAAGCGCATTCCGTGGCACGAGACGATGAAGGAAGACGAGCTGATCCTGGTCACCTTCAAGCTCAACGTGATGAAGCAGTCGCGCACCGCGGCGGTCAAGTGGCTGGCCGAGATCGCCCACAGCAATCCGATGTGGATCGGCACCAGCACGGCGGCCAGGATGGGCATCAAGACCGGCGACCTGGTACGCGTCGAAAGCCGCGCCGGCCACCTCGTCACCAAGGCCTACGTCACCGAGGGCATCCATCCCAGGACCGTGGCGATTCCGACCGGCTTCGGCCACTGGGAATACGGCCGCCTGGCCACGCTCAAGCTCAAGGAAAAGAAGAGCGATGCGAGCCACGGCGCCGACGATCCGGACCTCAATAACGTCTGGTGGGACGACAAGGGCGTCCATCCCAACAACATCATTCCGGTGGTGGCCGACCCGATCGGCGGTTCGCAGGGCTGGTTCGACACCGTGGTCAAGGTGACCAAGGCCGGACCCAACGACAAGTACGGCGATTCGCAAGGCGACTGGCAGAAGCACTACGACGCCTACAAGGAAACCATGCGCTACGCCTACACCGGCGACCTGCACCGCAAGATGCATCCGGAGATGGCCTCCTGGGCCGGCCCCGACAGCGTCAAGCACAAGGAAGGCGGCGGCCATTGAGATGCCCTGAGGAGGGATAGCCGGCCGCGCACCTCCCTTGCGGCCGGACGATTTCGGCCCGCCATCCCCGGTGGGCCGGCTTTTTTTCTTAGGAGCTGAGATGCTGAAAGCGGCACTGAAAATAGACGACATCGAAGAAATTCCCGCAGGGACGCACCGCGCTGGCGCCGGCGAGACGGCGGCCGTGCTTGCCTCGCCCGCCGAAACCGCCGCCGACTGGCGGGCGCGGGCCGGGGTGTACCGGCTGCTGTCCGGCGCCTTCGTCGAAGAACCGGCCGGCGAATTCATCGACGCGCTGCGCAGCCCGGCGACGCTGGCGGAGCTTGCCGAAGCCGGCTTGCGCTTCGACGCCGATTTCCTGGCGACCCCGCGCGACCGATTGCTGGAACAACTGGCGATCGAATACACCACCCAGTTTGCCTCCTCGGGCGGCTTCCCGCCGGTCGAATCGGTGCGCCTGACCGGGCGCTACAAGCAGCAACCGAATTTCGACACGATGCAGACCTACAAGCGCCTGGGCTTCGTACTCCGGCCGGGTCGCTTCGAAGTGTTCGCCGATCAACTCGGCATCGAGTTGATGTTCGTCGCCGAGTTGCTCGAGCGTGGCGCCCTGGCCCTGGAGCAGGGCGACGCCGCCGCGCAGCGGCGCCTGGACAAGGAGATCAAGCGTTTCTGGAGCCAGCACCTCGGGCGCTGGGTGCGCGGCTACAGCCGCCTCATCGAACGCACCGCGGAGCACTCGTTCTATCGCGAGATGGCGCGCTTCCTGGGCGGCTTCGCGGCCGAGGAGATCGAAGCGCTGGGCTTGCGCATCGAGGATGCCGACCAGGCGCGCCTGGAAGTGCCGAAGAGCGACCTGCGGGTCGAATTCAACCCGAACGAGCCGGTCTGCAATGGCTGCATGACCGACGCCTTGTCCACCACGCTGGCGGCGCCGGACAATGTGCGGCGCCTGGAAGAGATGCGCGGCCTGGGCACGCTGGGCGACCTGCGCTAGGAGCGTGCGATGATTCTCGATCTCGCCGCACCCAGGGAACTGCCGCCGCCGGATCGCCAGGTGCTGGCGCAACTGGACTGGAAGGACGCCGCGGTCATGTGGAACAGCAACGATCTGGGCGCGCTGCATGATTGGCTCAACGAGCGCTGGTCGCGCGTGATCCGCAACAGCGTGGCGGGCACCAAGGACCCCGAGGCCGAATTCCTGCAAGGCCTCGCCTTCGCCACGCTGGCGCTGTTCTTCACCCAGAACCAGAACCAGGAGGGCGCCTTGCTGCTGATCGACGACGCGCAGATGGCGCTGGCCAAGTACAGCCCGCGGTTTCTCGGGGTGCATGTCGCACCCATCCTCGGCGCACTTCAGGAACTGCGGCCGCTGCTGGCCGGGCTGGCACCGGACGCCGACTGTCCGCTGTATCCTTTCGTCTATCCGAAATTCGAGTACACGAGCTGATCCCCATGCCGACCCTGGCCCTGGTAACGGAATCCGCCGATTCCAAACCCGCCGCAGCGGCGGCGCCCGCAGAGTCGGCGCTGGCGATACGGCGCTGGCTCGCCTTTGAAGCCGGCGCGGAGATCGAGCCCGACGATTTCGTCTTTGACGCACCGGGTATCGAAGCCGTGGCCGCCCTGTGCGCCGGGGTGATCCTGGCTACGGGCGACGAGCAGCGTGCCGCCACCTTGCTCGCCGCCGGCGCCGACTGCGTGTTCGTCGGCGAAGCGGCCTTGATCGACAGCACGGCGATCAATCGGCTGGTGGCAAGGTATGGCGGCGAGTCGGTCGGGATCTACGCGCCGCTGCGGCGGCAGACGGTCAGCTGGTCGCTGGAGACGGTGTCGAACGCCGACTTCAAGACCATCACGCCGTCGCGTTGCGAACCCGCCTGGGAGGTCGTCAAGGCCGACGGCAGCAGCACCGGCGCCCTGGCCCCATGGTGGCTGGCCGCCATGCGCGAGCTGGGCGCATCGCGCTTCCTGGTGCAGGTCGACATCCGCGACGACACCGACCTCAACCTTTGCGCCGGACTCGTCGAAGACCTCGGCGACGCGCTGTGGATCGGGCCGCTGGCCGACCCGGCACCCGGCCTGGCCGACTGGGTCGAGTACGGCCAGTGCCGCCAGCTCGCGCTGCCGCAGGCCCTGCATGCGCAACGCGCCAGCCTGCTCGACGAGGCGAACGCCTGCGCATGAAGGCCGTCGTCCAGTCGCTGCTCGCCGCCCTGTGCCTGCTGCTGGCCGGCGGCGTCCAGGCCCAGGTCAGCCTCAAGGACAAGGCGCAACTGGTGGTCGCGCTGTCCGCCAAGCCGCCCTGCTGCGTGATCGATGGCCGCGCCGCGGAGACGCGCAAGCGCGAGCCGCTCGACAACGCCTTGCCCTGGCGCGCCGACCTCAAGATCGACCCGACCGCCACCGTCGTGGTGCTTGCCGAGCGCGACCAGGATGCGCTCGGCATTGCCCGTGCCGTGGGCCGCAAGCATCCGGGCAAACCGGTATTCGCCGTCAAGGGCGGCCTCGCCACCTGGAAGGCCGCCTCGCTGGCGCTGCTGGCGGGGGCAGGCATGGATGCCGCGATGAGCGGTCCGGTCACCTTCGTCATTCCCGCCAATACCTGCGAGCAGGGCAAGCCTTTGCAAGTGCTGCGCCCGGACAAGAAGTGAATCTCAGCATTCCCGAGTTCCACGCCGCGCGTTGCGTACGCTATCGCTATCGCTACAGCGAATGCGCGCGCTGCCTCGATGCCTGTCCGCACGACGCGATCAGCCTTTCCGACTCGGGCGCCGCGATCGACGCCGACAAGTGCCGCAACTGCGCCCTGTGCGTCTCCGCCTGCCGCACCGGCGCCTTCGCCGCGGCCGGCTTCAAACCCATCGACATGCTGCGCCAGGCGATCAAGACCGAGCGCTTCAGCATCGCCTGTGCGCCATCCGGCCATGCCGCCGATGCCGTGGTGCCCTGCCTCGGGGCGCTCGATGCGCCGCTGCTGGCTTACCTGGAAAAGCGCCGGCTGCCGACCAGCCTGCTCGGTGCCTCGCTCTGCGCCGATTGCGCGCATGGCGCCAAGGGCGCCGTGCAACTGGCCGCCAACCTTGAGGCGGTGGCCGAGTTGCGCGCCGCCGCGGCCCCGGAAGCATGGCTGCCGATCGAGGTGATCGACGACAAGCCCGCGCCCGAAAACCGGCCGCGCTTCACCTCCGGCCGCCGCCACCTGTTTCGCCGCCTGCTGGGTCGCGGCGTCGATCAAGTCTCCGCCGCCGTGGCGGCCCGGCCGGCCGCCCAGCCGGTGGCCAACAAGGCCATCTGCGCCGGCGCCTATGCCCTGACCGAACAACGCGAACTGCTGCAGATCGTTACCGGGCGCAAGGACGACGCGCCGTTTCGCGTCGCCATCCACGAGGCCCTGCCGGCCTTCGACATCAGCATCGGGCCGGGCTGCACGGTCTGCGAAGCCTGCTTTCGCGTCTGTCCCACCGGCGCCATTTCGATTACCGAAAATCCCGGCGACTGGGCGCTGCTGTTTCAGCGCGACCGTTGCGTCGGCTGCGCCGTCTGCCTCGAAGTCTGCCAGCCGCAGGTGCTCGACGCCACGGCGATATTCGATCTGACGCCCGACCAGCCGCCGCGTCCGCTGATCAGCCTGGCCAAGCAGCGCTGCGATCGCTGCGACCGTTTTTTCGTTTCGCCGCAGCCGGAAAAAACCTGTAGGGTGTGCAGCGACGACCAGGACGCCTTCAGCGCCATCTACGGCGGCTAGAATCCGACACAGAACGCAAGGAGAGCACTGCATGGAATGGGAATTCACTGCCGAAGACGTCGTCAAGGGCCGCTCCGGCTACGGCCTGGCCGAATTCCGGCATGACCTGGCCGAGGAGGTGCGGCAGAACGTGCCCGGTGACGGCGAGACCTTCGCCCGCAGCTATCACCTGATCTACGACTTCTGCTACGCGCTGGCGACGAGCAAGGACATCGACGCGCATCTGGCCGCCTACGCCTACGATCCGCCCACCGTGCAGTTCCTGCGCGAACTGCAGGAACCGATGGCCGGCAACGTCGCCATGCTCGGCGCCATCCTGCAGCGCCAGATCATGGACCGCGTCGAGAACGGCATGGAACTCGAAAGCGCGATCGAGGAGGTGGCCGACTGGCACCGGCAAACCGTCGCCGAGCAGCCGCCGGCGATGCATTAGGACGGTTGCCGGGCGCAGAGCATGCCACTGCCGCCGTCCCGCCGGCGCCGACTCTTGCCGCTGCGTAGCTTGCGTCTCGCAACGGGTGTCCGGCCGCGTGGGGGATCGATGGTCATGGCTTTGCGGAAAGCATGGAAAGCAAAGTCGCGCCCGCGCCGTAGCTGCGAAGGGCCGAACATGAAAAGAAGGGAGGAGCAGTGACCAACCCGATCTGGACGTTGAACCCGACCGGGTGAGTTGCAGACGGCGTTGCGTCATGTCGCCAGCCAAGCGGAGCGCACAGACATACGTGAGCGACGTGCAAGCCTCTTGATGAACCGCCCGGTGCGGACCCGCATGCGGGGCGGTGGGGGGGAGGGCCGGTTAGAAGCCGGCCCTTACCCGATTCGGCCACGGTGATAGTTAGTCACCGATAAACCTGACATAGGTATGAATGTAGCCTTGGGCACTCGCCACCAAAGAAATGGCTTTGCCCAGATGCTCTAAAACCGGCGGCTCCAGTGGGCTTGAAGCTCGAACTCTTAGCTCCTGCAGGAGAATGGGAAGTTGAAGGGTGTTGAAGATAGTGTCCCCATAAGGATCAACGAAACGCAAGCAGACAAACTCTAGTGCGGGCTCTGACGGCAGAAACCCTTTTAGTAGGGACTGTGGATCACTGAGGCGAGCTAGCTCAGTGCCGTTTTCTTCCTCCCAAACTAGCTCGATACCCATGTTTTGCTAGGCCCTTGTAGTTGGACGTAACCAGCCTGTGCAAGCGGTGCGGAGCGCCGCTTGCACAGGTCCGCGTTGACGGACTTAGGTATTGCCACCCACCACCGCCAAATAGTTGTTCAAACACTCAATCACGGTTGAGTCATTGAATACGATACCCAAATCGATCATCTGCTGAACTTCGGCGATTGCTACTTGAGCAGTTGGAACTTCCTTGATCTTGATGTCACCTTGTTCCGTGCGTTGAAAGACTTGAGCCAGTATCCCCAAGAAGAACGCGCGGTTCCCTGCATAAAGATTCCCCGCCTTGTCGGGATAGCTGCCCGCGTAATAGATAAATACAGGGCTGCCACTTGAACCGGGAAACACTGACGCATCGATTAGAAACTTTGGTTCGCCTTGGAACGGAACATAGTAGGGCGTTGCCGTAATTCCCTTGCGGACGACAGGAAGCAGGTTCTTTGAATCCCAGATCCCGCTGGGATATCCAATAAAGACGACATCTTCGACTGGGCCAATGTATTTCTCGATGTCTTCAGCCTTTGGACTTGTCTCGTTTGTGATGTTTTTCCAGAGCACCTGATTACCTGCTGCCTCAAGGTCTGAAATTATTTTCGAGATATTCATTGCGGCGACATCGACAGCCGCAGACGGGTGCCCAATGAAGTTTGCTTCATTGAATGGAATTGTGTAGCCCTCACCTGGGACAACGACCTTTTCGCCGTCTTTGATAACAGCTTTTCGGATAACAAAATTGCCTGCCAGTACCCCGGCCACGACATGCTTATTAGTTACGACAAATAGCCGCTCCTTGTGCATGTAGAGAAATCCGGTTCCCACAGAGGTGCCAGTTTTGGTGGCACCTTCTAAGCGGACTGTCAGATACAAACACTGTTCAGCGAGGGATTCCATAGCAATACCTAACTTTGATATAGGGCGACAGTTTTGCGCCCTACCTCCGGCGCGTGCCAACTAAATCGGCGTCGCGAGTGTGTCCCAATGCACTCTGTAATTCCATCCAGCCGGAATACCCTAGCCAATCATCCGCATCCTGCCGCAATTCCAATGGAATGGCAATCGCGACCGGCGTTCCTGGCCGACGGCATTCCCCGACCACCTTCCGCCTTGGCGCGCGCAGCAGCAGCGTATGACAGCTGCCACGGACGCCTAGTCGATGGTCAATGCCTTGCCGTTGTGCCTGGGCCCCAGTTTCAACAGGAACGGCACCGCGCGTTGCGCCCATTGGGCGGCCGACTCGTAGTTGCCCGCGCTGGCGCCGAACGCGGCGCGCAGCATCTCGGTATCGATGATGCCGGGATTCAGCGGGATGGCCGCCATGCCTTTGGGCAGCTCCTCGGCCAAGGCCCGCGTCAGGCCTTCGATGGCCCACTTGCTGGCGCAGTAGGGGGCCACGTTGGGCGCGGTGCCGCGCCCCCAGCCGGAACTGAAATTGACGATTACGCCGCGGCCCTGGGCGATCATGGCGGGCACGAAATGGCGCAGGACATGGGCCGTGCCCTTGATATTCACGTCGATCAGGGCGCCGAATTCGGCGGCCGGCACCTCCCACAGCGGTGCCGGCGAATTCATCACGGCCGCATTGTTGATCAGGAGGCTGGGCGGACCCATGGCCTTCAGCACCTGGCGCGCCCAGCGGCCGACCTGCTTGTCGTTGGCGACGTCCACGGTGGCAAAGTGGTGGGGCGCCGGAAACTGCGCGCGAAGCGTCTCGATCGCGGCTGCCGAGCGCCCGCAGCCGGCGACGACGTGGCCGCCGGCGACGAATTCATCGAGCATGGCGCGACCGAGGCCGCGGGTGACGCCGGTCAATACGATGTGTTTGGATTGGGTCATGGCGTGCTCCCTGTCATCTGCGATCGCTGGTGGGCCCGGCGCCGACATTGGGCGCGGGCGGGCTGTTGGTGATCCCGATCGAGAAGGAACACGCGGCCAGCGACATGGCGCAGAGCGTCAGCAAGGCCATCGATGGGAAGAGCAGTCGACGACGGGCGGCTTCCACGATCTTGGCGAGCGCCGGGTGCCTTGCTAGCGCTGCTTGAATTTATCTACCAGTTGATTCAGCTTGGTCTGATGTTCCTGCGCCTTCAGCATCTCGCGGCGTTGTTCGGCCTGCTTGCGGAACCTTTCCTTGACGCTGTCGGCGGCCTGCTTCTGCTGTTCCGCGGTGATCTCGCCGGCGGGCTGGCCGTCAAGGCCGAAACGGGCGCCACCCGCCGCGATGGCCTTGAGGTACTTGGTGGCAGCGGTGTATCGCTGCAGCGTCTTGCGCAGCGCGCCCTTGTCGATTTCCGGGTGCGCCGCCATGATGAGCTTGTGGATGCCGAGGGCGAGCGGCCGCGTGTCGCGGAACGCCGGGTAGGCGGCGATCAATTGCGCGAGCACCGGGTCGCGATGCTGAGGAATGTTTGGCATGGGGTGGATTCTGTGCGATGGAACTGGAGAGGGTATTGCGCCGCCTTACGGATTGCCGATGTAATCGCTCTTGCCGATGTCGACGCCGTTGTGACGCAGGATGTTGTACGCGGTGACCAGGTGAAAAATGGCCACGAAGCGGGGAGCGCTGGCGTCGTACATCGATATGCTCATGGTCAGGCCTCCGGAAAGCGCCCATTCTGCCATCGTTGGCCACGACCGCGGACGTCCGCTTCGAGCGGCGATCGGTGCCGGCGTGGGCGACGCCGGGCGGGGCGCTTTGTTGCCGGGGCGCGGCCGTGGCGGGGACCGGTTTGCCGCGCTTCGTCTCGTCGTAGAATTGCGCCGCGACCTACAATCCAATGTCTTTCCCATCCGGCAGGTAACCACAGCATGGCCCAGGAATCCGAATACCTTATCGAGATCGAAGACCTTCACTTCTCCTATGGCGAGAACAAGGTCTTCAACGGCATCAACCTGAAAATTCCCCGCGGCAAGGTGGTGGCGATTCTCGGTGTCGGCGGATCGGGCAAGAGTACCCTGCTGCGGCTGATCGGCGGGCAACTCAAGCCGGACCGCGGCCGCATCAAGGTCGATGGTCGCGTCGTGCATGAACTGGACCAGCGCGGCCTGTATGAGATGCGGCGCAATATGGGCCTGATGTTCCAGGCGGGCGGCCTGTTCAGCGACATTTCGGTGTATGACAACATCGCCTTTCCGATGCGCGAACTGACCGACCTGTCGGAGCCCTTGATTCACAACCTGGTGCTGATGAAGTTGCACTCGGTCGGCTTGCGCGGCACCACGCGCCTGATGCCGAACGAATTGTCGGGCGGCATGGCGCGGCGGGTGGCCCTGGCCAGGGCGATCGCGCTCGACCCGATGCTGACCATGTACGACGAGCCGTTTGCCGGTCTCGACCCGATCTCGCTCAACGTGATCGCGCTACTGATCCGGCGCTTGAACGATGCGCTGCGGGCCACCTCGATCGTGGTCACCTACGACGTGTCGGAGTCGCTGAAGGTGGTCGACTACGTCTATCTTCTGCACGATGGCCTGGTGCAGGCGGAAGGCACGGCGCAGGACCTGCTGGCGTCCGATCTGCCTTTTGTGGTCCAGTTCCTTCATGCCCACCCCACCGGACCGGTGGCCTTCCACATGAAGAGCGCGCCCTACCAGGACGACCTGCGCATCGCCCGCTAGTTCGACGTTTGCCGGGGCGCGGCAGGCGAGCCCGCGTCCGACGGAACGGCGCCTGGATCGGCCTCGCCGGCGGCCGCTGAAATCATGCCTTCAGGCCGGCCTCGTACCAGCCCTTGGAACGATTGACGACTTTTACCACCAGCAGCATCACCGGCACTTCGATGAGCACGCCGACCACCGTGGCCAGTGCGGCGCCCGACTCGAAGCCGAACAGGCTGATGGCGGCAGCCACGGCCAGCTCGAAGAAGTTGGAGGCGCCGATCAGCGCCGAGGGGCAGGCGACGTTGTGCTTTTCGCCGACCGCGCGATTGAGCCCATAGGCCAGTGCCGAATTGAAGAACACCTGGATCAGGATCGGCACCGCCAGCAGGGCGATGATCAGCGGCTTGTCCACAATCGCCTTGCCCTGGAAGGCGAACAGCAGCACCAGCGTCGCCAGCAGCGCCGAGATCGACCAGGGGCCGATCGTTTCCATCACGGCGTCGAAATGCGCCTGCCCGCGGGCGAGCAGCTGCTTGCGCCAGAGCTGGGCCAGCGTCAGGGGAATCACGATGTAGAGCACGACCGAGGTCACCAGCGTGTCCCACGGCACGGTGATCGCCGAGATGCCGAGCAGCAGGCCCACCACCGGGGCGAAGGCGAAGACCATGATGGTGTCGTTGAGGGCCACCTGGGACAGCGTGAATAGCGGATCGCCATTGCTCAATCGACTCCAGACGAAGACCATCGCCGTGCAGGGCGCGGCCGCCAGCAGAATCAGCCCGGCGATGTAGCTGTCGAGCTGATCTGCCGGCAGGTAGGGGGCGAAGATCTGACGCACGAACAGCCAGCCCAGGAAGGCCATCGAGAAGGGCTTGACCAGCCAGTTCACGAACAGCGTGACGCCGATGCCGCGCACATGCTGGCGCACCTCGTGCAGCGCGCCGAAATCGACCTTGACCAGCATGGGAATGATCATCACCCAGATCAGCAGCCCGACCGGGATATTGACGCGGGCGATTTCCATCCGGCCCAGGGCCTGGAACGGCGCCGGCACGAACTGGCCGAGGGCGATACCGGCGACGATGCAGAGCAAGACCCACACCGTCAGGTAGCGCTCGAACAGCGACATGGGCGCTCCGGCGGCACGCTTGGCGGTGACTTCGCATTGCGTCGACATGGGCTACTCTCCGAGGTGAATGCGGCGCGCGGCGGCCAGGACGTCTTCGCGGCGCATGGTTTCGAGCGGCAGGGCGAGCAAGGCCTCGATCCGTATTTTCAGCGACTGGTAGGCCGCTTCGAATGCCTCGCGGCGCGCCTCGATCGGTTCGACCTGCGCGGGATCGGGAATCGCCCAGTGGGCGCTGGTCGGATGTCCCGGCCAGACCGGGCAGGTTTCCTGCGCGGCGTTGCCGCAGACCGTGAAGATGAAGTCGAGAGTCGGCGCCGACGCCACGGCAAATTCGTCCCACGATTTGCTGCGCGCTCCGGCACAGGGTACGCCGTGCTTGCGCAAGGTTTCCAGGGCCACCGGGTTGACCTGGCCGGCCGGCTTGCTGCCGGCAGAATAGGCCTTGATGCGCCCGGCGCCCAGATGGTTGAACAGCATCTCGCCGAGAATCGAACGGGCGGAATTGCCGGTACATAACACAAGCACATTGAATGACATCGGGTCTCCTGTTTCAAGCCGTCTGGCGTCGTCGTTTCGTCGTGGCGGCAACCGCCGCGGTCTTCGGCAGACATGAACCGCCCTGGCAGCAGTTGTCGGCGAGATAGGCGATCAGGTCATCCATCGCCGCGAAATTCGCCGAATAGAAAATGTAGCGGCCGTCCTGGCGCGCCACCACCAATCCGGCATGCAGCAGTTCCTTCAAATGAAACGACAGCGTCGCCGCCGGAACTCCCACCGTCGCCGCAATCGCCCCGGCATTCATGCCCTCGGGGCCGGCCGCCACCAGCAGGCGAAAGACCGTCAGGCGGGTTTCCTGCGCCAGGGCGAGCAAGGCTTTGACGGCACTTTGAATTTCCATGTTTCCATTTTTATGGAAATGATTGGCAAAGACAAGCCAGGCGTTGCGCCCGCGACACGCATTCCGCTGCTGGTCGTGGCCGCGGTTTAGAATTCGCCTCCATCAGGCTTGTGCCGCGGCAGGTAGCCCGCCAGGCCTCACGACAACAACACCGTGCCGACAATTTCCCTTATCCGCTTGCTGCTCCTGGCGTCCTGTCTGGGGCTTGCGGCGCCCTGGCTGCAGGCCGCCGACGGCCGCAATCTTGGGGCGCAGGCGACGACGGGCGAGGGCCGGCGCGTGGCCCTGGTGATCGGCAACGGAAAATATCCGTCGGCGCCGCTGCGCAACCCGGCCAACGATGCCCGCGCCATCGCGCTCAAGCTCAAATCCCTGGGCTTTGAAACCCTGCTCAGGGAAAACATTACGCAGAAGGAAATGAGCCGCGCGGTCACCCAGTTCGGCGAGAAGCTGGCCCAGGGCGGCGCCATGGGGCTGTTCTATTTCGCCGGGCACGGCATCCAGGCCAGGGGCAAGAACTACCTGGTCCCGGTCGACGCGCATATCACCGGCGAATCATCGGTACGCAGCGAGACACTGGATGTTGACGTGATTCTCGAACAGCTTTCCAGTTCGCCGCTCAACATCGTGATTCTCGATGCCTGCCGCAACAATCCTTTTGAGCGGCGTTTCCGCGGCACCTCGGGCGGTCTGGTGCAGATGGACGCGCCCAAGGGCACGCTGATCGCCTATGCCACCGCGCCGGGCAAGGTGGCGATGGATGGCGAGGGCAAGAACGGCATGTATACCGCCGAGCTGCTGAAGGCGCTCGACGAGCCGGGGCTCAAGGTGGAGGATGTGTTCAAGCGGGTGCGGGTCAATGTGGCGCGGTCGACCTCCGATCAGCAGGTACCCTGGGAGTCGTCGTCGCTCACCGGCGATTTCTATTTCCGCCAGGGGAATATGCCATCTGCTGCCGTCCCGGAGGCCGCGCCCGCGCCGGCAATGCAGGATACCGCCATCGAGTTGAGCTTCTGGGAAAGCGCGGAAAAGAGCAATGCGGCGGCCGACTACGCGGCCTACCTGAAGAAGTACCCGCAAGGCCAGTTCGTCGATCTCGCGCGCAATCGCCTGGCGGCGCGCCCAGGCGCCGCCCAGTTGGCGAGCGTGGCGCCCGCTCCCGCAATCCGCCCGGAGGGACCGGTGAGCGCCCCCGCGCCGCCCAAGGAAGGCGATTTCTGGCGCTATCGGGGCAGCAACCAGAACGGTCCCGACGCCCCCACCTATCGGGTGGCCAGGGTCAGCGCAGACGGCATCGAGTTGCGCTATGCGTCGAATACCAACGAACAGATCACGCTGGTTCTGAACAGCGACTGGAACCCGATTTCCCAATTGGGCCAGACCGGGGCCTCCGACATCAAGTTCGTTCCGTTTGCGCTCCACTACCAGTTTCCGCTGGCGCCGGGAAAGAAATGGCGGGGCACGTTCAAGGGCGAATGCGGCGCGCTTTGCAGTTTCGAGGTCGATTCGGAAAGCGAAGTCCGCGGCTGGGAAAGAATCACGGTGCCGGCAGGCAGCTTCGACGCGCTCAGGATAGACAGCAGGGAGACCTTTCGCTACCTCTTCGGCGTGACCGCCCAGGCGTCCGGATCGGTCTGGCTGGTCCCCGAGTTGAAGCGGCCGGTGAAGTTCGCCTACACCTTCTCCGGCAAAAAAATCCAGGACTACGAACTGGAGGCCTACCAGATCGCCCGATAACCGACGCGCTGGCCGCCCGTGAATGAATCTCTGCCCATACCCTCCCTACCGACATGCTTGAACTCAAGAATATCGACCTGAGCCAGGACGCCGCCGCAGCGCGTTTTGCCAAAGACGAAGTGGTGCACGTGGTCTTCGCCACGGCTCCCGGCGAACTGATCAGCCGCGAAGGACCGAATCGTTACGCGGCGGGCGATGCGCTGATCACCGGATCGACCGGCGATCGCTGGAGCGTTTCCCGCGCCCGCTTCGACGCCAAGTACCAGCCGGTTGCAGCGGCCGACGCGGGCGAGGACGGGCGCTATCGATCGCGGCCCTTGCCGGTGCTGGCCAAGCAGATGCCGGAAGCATTCACGCTGGCGCGCTCGGCCGGCGGCGACATGCTGCAGGGGGCGGCGCAGGACTGGCTGCTGCAATACGCTCCGGGCGACTTCGGTATCATCGAAAATGCCCGCTTCCTGCGGGTTTATCGGCCGCTATAAACCGGCCGTTCTAGACCAGCCCGGCGTCGATCAGTTCCTGTTTCAGGTAGGCGTAATAGACCGGCGCGGCGACGACGCCTGGCAGGCCGAAAGCGGCTTCCATGACCAGCATCGCCAGCAGCAGTTCCCAGGAGCGGGCGGAAATGCGGGCGCCGACGATGCGTGCGTTGAGGAAGTACTCGAACTTGTGCACCAGCACCAGGAACGCCAGCGAGCCGACGGCGACTTGCGGCGAGTGGGCGAGGCTGACGACGACAATCACCGTGTTCGAGACCAGGTTGCCGATCACCGGCAGCAGCCCGGCGACGAAGGTCAGGGCGATCATGGTCTTGGTCAGCGGCAAGTGGATGCCCAACAAAGGCAGCAGCACGGCGAGATAGAGCGCCGTGAACACCGTGTTGATGGCCGATATGCGCACCTGGGCGAAGACGATGCGGCGGAACGCGTCGGCCAGACGCCGTGCCCGTTCGGCCAGCGCTGCCGCCAGCGGCCGCATGGTCTGCTCGGCGCCGACTTCGCGCAGCGCGAGCAGGGCGCCGATGATCAGGCCGATCAGCACATGCGCCATCACCAGACCGGCTTCCTTGCCCAGCGTCTGCACCTGGCCCGCATGTTCGCGCAGCCACTGCACCACCGCGCTCTTGATGCCTTCGACGCTGTCGGGCAGGGCGCCGACCAGCCAGTCGGGCAGGGATTGACGGGAGTTTTCGAGGATTTCGGCCATCTTCTGCGCCAGCGCCGCCAGGCTGCCCGAATCGCCACGGAAAAAGCCCATCGTCAGCGCGGCGCCGAGGACCGTGGCGCCGACCACCAGCGCGGCGAGGAAGATCACGGCGGCCTGCTTGGCGCGCAGCCCCGACAGGCGGCTTTCCAGCAGGGGGGCGGTCAGGTGCACCAGTTCATACACCAGCAGCCCGGCCAGCAGGGCCGGCAGCAGATGCAGTTCGAGCACCAGAAACAGGGCCAGGGCGGCGAGGAACCAGGAGACTTGCTGGATGCGCAGGGTGGGCATGGAGATTTCGCGTGTGGAATGGAGGCTATTCTGGTCCCTGGAGCCGTTTGCCGCAATGCCAGGAGGATGGATGGCGGTTGGCGACAAGACCACTAGCCTAGTGCGGTCGCGGTAGGGTACATTTCGCCGATGGGTGATGAATCGAATTCCAGTCCCGCCGGACCGTCCGCCGCCAAACCCGAAGAGCCGCGCTCGGCCTTGACCGTCGAACTGTTGGCCGCCGCTGCCGGAGCGTCGGCCGAAGACGGCATCTGGCTCGACGTGATCCGCAAGATGGACGAAGTCTATAACGACCTGCTCCAGTACGAGGTCGCGCTGGAGGAAAAGAACGCGACGCTGGAGGATACGCAGCAGTTCATTTCCTCGGTGCTGACCTCGATGTCGGACCTGCTGATCGTTTGCAGCCGGGCCGGGGTGATCGAGAGCGTCAACGAGGCGCTGGCGTCCTTGCTCGGCGTCGATGCGGCGGCGCTGCACGGGCGGTCGATCTTCGACCTGTTCGCCGACGAGGAATCGCGCCAGCATGCCGGCCGCCTGTTCGCCGACCAGAGCAGCCATGCCGTGGAGGACTGCGAGATCCAGCTCAAGGCCGCCAACGGCAGCGCGATCCCGGTTTCGCTGAATTGCACGCCGCGCTACAACGGCGTCGGCAAGATGCTCGGCCTGGTCATCACCGGCCGTCCGGTGGGCGAACTGCGGCGTGCCTACCAGGCCCTGCGGCGCGCCCACGAAGACCTCAAGACCACCCAGCAGCAACTGATCCATTCCGAAAAAATGGCCTCGCTGGGCCGCCTGGTGGCCGGCGTCGCGCACGAATTGAACAACCCGATCAGCTTCGTCTACGGCAACACGGTGGCCATGAAGCGTTATGCCGAACGCCTGGCGCGCTATCTGGCGGCGATACACGCCGAGATGCCGCGCAAGGAACGCGAGGCCTTGCGCCGCGAACTGCGCATCGACCGCCTGCTGGACGACCTGCCGTCCTTGATCGACGGCACGGTGGAAGGCGCCGAGCGCACCCGCGACATCGTCGATGCGCTGAAGCGCTTCTCCGCATCGGATCGCGACGAGCGGCGCGCCTTCGATCTGGTGGAAGTCATCGAGCGCGCCGTGCAATGGGTGTGCAAGGCCACCGCCAACCAGTTCGAGGTGAGTCTCAAGCTGCCGCCGTCGCTGCAGGTTGTGGGCTCGCCCGGCCAGTTGCAGCAGGTCGTCATGAATCTGGTGCAGAACGCCGCGGATGCGACCGAGAAGGCCCGCGAGCGGCGGCTGGAGATCTCGGCGTGCATCGAGGCGGGCGAAGCCCTGGTCGAATTTCGCGACAGCGGCCCCGGCATCCCGGCCGAAAATCTGGACAAGCTGTTCGATCCCTTCTTCACCACCAAACCCGTGGGGCGCGGCACCGGCCTGGGACTCGCGATCAGCTACGGCATCGTCGAACGCCACGGCGGCAAGCTCACGGCGAGCAATCATCCCAAGGGCGGCGCCTTGTTCAGCCTGCGTCTGCCGCTGGCGCAGGAATGACGGCAGGCATCGACGCCGGCTGCGTCAGGCTGCGGATCGCCAGCGCGGACGGCCGGGTCGGCGCGGTCGATGTCGCCAGCGAGCGCCCGGCCGTGGCGCAGGCGCTGCGGGGACGGCCGGCCGACAAAGCGGTGCGGCTGGTGCCCCTGTTGTTCGCCCTCTGCGGCCAGGCCCAGGGGCGCGCCGCGACGCTGGCGCTGGACGCCGCGCGGGGCAAGGAATGTCGGGCGCATCTCGATCCCGCAATTCAGCGCGAGGCCCTGCGCGAACACCTCTGGCGCTGGCTGCTCGACCTGCCGCTGTTGCTGGGCGAGGCCGCCATGCGCCAGGAGTTTGTCGCCGCGGCCGGCTGGATCGCCGCCGGGCAGCGCGAAAAACTGGGCGCGCTGCTGACCGGACCGGGCATCGAGGCCTTGCGCCGTCGTCTGACGGAAGTCGAAGACGTGGACGACCTCGAAGCCAATTTTCTTCCGCTACTGGACGCCCAGGCCTCGCTGGGCCGGTGGCCGCGCTTCGATCCGGACTTTTGCCGCCAGCCGCATTGGCAGGGCGCGGCAGCCGAGACCGGCGCCATCGCGCGACGGCTGGCAGCGACTGCGGCGCCGGCCACGGCGTTTGCCGCGCGCTGGCTGGCGCGGCTTGAGGAACTGCGCGACTGGGCGGCCGGCAACGCAACAGTCGGCGCTGGCGGTACGGCGAGCGCGGCCTCCGCGGCGGCGGCCAGCGGTCGTGCGCTGGTCGAGACCGCGCGCGGCCTGCTGATGCACGAGATCGTGCTCGACGGCGAGCGCATTGCCGACTACTTCATCGTCGCGCCCACCGAGTGGAACTTTCACCCGCAGGGTTCGCTGCCGCGCTGGCTGATCGGTCGCCCCGCCAGCGACCGCGAAGCCGTGCAGCGCTTCGCTGCGCGCGCCGTGGCGGCGCTCGATCCCTGCGTGCGCTGGGAACTGGAGTGGCTATGAGGCGGCGCGTGGCGCCGCTGCGGTCAGACTGAGCGCCACCGCCTCGGCCACCTTGATGCCGTCGACCGCCGCCGAGAGAATGCCTCCCGCATAGCCGGCGCCCTCGCCGGCGGGAAACAGGCCGCGCGTGTTGAGACTCTGGAATTCCTCGTTGCGCGTGATGCGGATCGGCGACGAGGTGCGCGTCTCGACCCCGGTCAGCAGCGCATCGTCCATGGCAAAGCCTGGAATCTCGCGGCCGAAGGCCGGCAGCGCTTCGCGCAGCGCGGCAACCACATAATCGGGCAGGCACAGCGCCAGGTCGGTCGGATGGACGCCCGGCGTGTAGGAAGGCACCACCGAACCGAGATGCGTCGACGGCCGGCCGGCGAGGAAATCGCCGACACGCTGCGCCGGCGCGCAGTAGTTGCCGCCGCCGGCGGCGAAGGCGAGGCTTTCCCAGTGGCGCTGAAAGGCAATTCCAGCCAAAGGCGCGGCCAGCGGGTCCGTGGCGCTGCCCGGATAGTCGGCGGGCGTGACGCCGACCACCAGGGCGCTGTTGGCGTTGCGCTCGTTGCGTGAATATTGGCTCATGCCGTTGGTGACCACCCGGCCCGGCTCGGACGTGGCGGCTACCACGGTGCCGCCCGGACACATGCAGAAGCTGTAGGCCGAGCGGCCGTTGGCGCAGTGGTGCACCAGCTTGTAGTCGGCCGCACCGAGCAGCGGATTGCCGGCGTTCTTGCCGAAGCGGGCGCGGTCGATCAGGGATTGCGGATGCTCGATGCGGACGCCGATCGAAAACGGCTTGGCTTCGATATGCACGCCGCGCTGCTGGAGCATCTGGAAGGTATCGCGGGCGCTGTGGCCGACCGCCAGCACGACGTGCGTCGCGGTGAGATATTCGCCGTCGGCCAGGCGCAATCCGCGTACCTCGCCGTCTGCGATGTCGATCTCCTCGACCCGGCTCTGGAAGCGGATTTCGCCGCCCAGCGCCTCGATCTCGGCGCGCATGGTTTCGACCATGCCCACCAGCTTGAAGGTGCCGATGTGGGGCTTGCTGACGTAGAGGATTTCCGCCGGGGCGCCGGCCTTGACGAATTCGGTCAGCACTTTGCGCCCGCGATGCTGCGGGTCCTTGATCTGGCTGTAGAGCTTGCCGTCGGAAAATGTGCCGGCGCCACCCTCGCCGAACTGCACGTTCGACTCGGGGTTGAGCTGCCCCTTGCGCCACAGACCCCAGGTGTCCTGGGTGCGCTCGCGCACCGCCTTGCCGCGCTCCAGGATGATCGGGCGGAAGCCCATCTGCGCCAGGATCAGGCCGGCGAACAGGCCGCAGGGGCCGCTGCCGATCACCACCGGACGCGGCGTCTGTGGCGTCAGCGGCGCCTGGGCAACGAAACGGTAGCGGGTGTCCGGCGTCGGGCCGACCTGCCGCTCGCCGCGCAGCCGCGCCAGCAAGGCCTTTTCGTTCCTGAGCTCGATGTCCAGGGTGTAGATGAAGACGATCGCCGCAGGCTTGCGGGCGTCATAGCTGCGGCGGAAGACCGTATAAGCAAGCAGTTCATCCGGCGCAATGCCCAGGCGTTTGAGAATCGCCGCCTCCAGTTCGATTTCGGTGTGATCGAGCGGCAGCTTGAGTTCGGTCAGGCGCATTGATTTGTGGCGGCGGGTGAGGGCGGCAAGCGGCGTATTTTAGCGTTAGCCAGGCGCCCGCCCGAACTGGGCCGGCATACCGCGCAGGCGAGGTCGGGCTGTGATGGATTTCCTTGTAATGCGAATGTTTTAGGGCTAGTCTTTACTTCGTCTGCCAGGGATAGCGCGCATCAGTTCCTGATGGTCGGCTTACTCGCAGTGGAGGGCAGCCGTGTCGAAGCTCGCTTGCATCCATCGACCCAGGGTTTGGTTGCGCGCGCTGCCCGTTCCGCAGCGCGTGTCGTTCGCGGTGGTCGCTGCCTGCTTCGCCGCGGCCGATGCGTTTGCCCTGCCGGTCGGCGCGCAGGTCGTCAGTGGCGCGGCGACCGTCAATCAGGTGGGCAATACCCTCACCGTCACCAACAGCAACGGCGCGATCCTCAACTGGCAGTCGTTCAACATCGGCGCCAACGAAACCACCCGCTTCATTCAGCCTTCGGCTTCCAGCAGCGTTCTCAATCGGGTACTGGCCAACGATCCGACGGTGCTGCTGGGCCATCTCAGCTCCAACGGCAAGGTCTGGCTGGTCAATCCGGCCGGCATTTTCGTCGGGCAGGGCGCCCGCATCGACACCGCCGCCTTCGTCGCCAGCACGCTGAACCTGACCAATGCCGACTTCCTGGCCAACCGGATGAAGTTCGACGCCGGTGCCGGCGCCGGCAATGTCGTCAATCAGGGCCGCATCACCACACCGCTCGGCGGCAGCGTGTATCTGATCGGCAGCCAGGTCAGCAACGAAGGCATCATCACCACGCCCCAAGGCGAAACCATACTGGCCGCCGGCAACAAGGTCGAACTGATCGACAGCGCCACCCCCGGCGTCAAGGTCGAGATCACCGGCGCGGAAGGCAACGTCACCAACCTGGGCGAGATCACTGCGCAAGCCGGGCGCATCGGCATCGTCGGCGTGGTGCTGAGGAACAGCGGCACACTCAACGCCAGCAGCGTGGTCAAGGAAGGCGGGCGGATTTTCCTGCGCGCGACGAAGACGATCGAACTGGCGGAAAGCTCAAGAGTCGGCGCCGACGGCACGGCGGGCGGCGAGGTCACGGCCATCAGCCGCGACAAGGGGCAGATCGCCGGCGAACTTGTCGCGCGCGGCCAGATCAGTGCGCGGGGCAACGGCGACCCGGGCAGCGGCGGCTTCGTCGAGACATCTGCCTCCGTCGTCAGGATCGAAGGCGGCTTTACCGTAAATACCGGCGGCGGCCGGTGGCTGATCGATCCGATCGACTTCACCATCAGTTCGGGCAGCGGCTCGCAGACCACCAGCGGCATCGGCGCGACGACCCTGCAGACGGCCCTGGGCAGCGGCTCGGTGACGATCCAGACCGATGCCTCGACGGCTGGCAGCGGCGACATATTCGTGAACTCGGCGGTGAGTTGGTCCAGCGCCTATTCGCTGACGCTGCAAGCCCATCGCAACGTCGACGTGAATGCCAACCTGACCGCGTCCGGCACGGGCACCGTCAATCTGCATGCCGACTACGTCACACCGGACGGCGACGGCAAGATCCAGCAGGGGAGTTCGAGCAACATCATTTCGCAGGCCGCCGGCACCGTCACCTTGCGCGCCGGCAACGGCATCAAGGCCAAGGTCAATGGCACCAGCAACGTCCTCGATGCGCAAACGACCAGCGGCAGTATGGAGCTGGAGCACAGCTCGGGGACACTGGCGATCAACGCCAATACCGCATTTCAGAGCCTGACCTTGTCGGGCGGCACCTTGAACGGCACGGGCGACGTCACAGTCACCACAGGCGGCAGCTTTATGTGGACCAACGGGGTGATTTCCGGCTCGGGCACGCTGACCACGCAGTCGGGAGTGACGACCACGCTGATGCCAGGCTTTGCGCAGACGGTGGCGTTGCGCGACAGCCGGATATGGGACAACTACGGCACGGTGACGTTCACGCCGAACTCGGGAACTCTTTCGACTTTCCAGATCGACGATACGCTGACCGGCGGCACGGCGGTGTTCAACAACAAGTCCGGGGCGCTGTTCAACATCAATGCGTCTTTCGCCGATACGCACACGACCGGCGTCGGGACGTTCAACAACGCCGGGGAACTGCGCAAGAGCCTGAACACCACTGCGGCAACGAGCGGCTTCGTGCCTGCGTTCAACAATCAGGCGGGCGGCACGGTGAACGTCAATAGCGGCACGCTGCGCTTCGATACGGGCGGCACCGATGCCGGCAACTACGTCCTGGCAAATGGTGCCACCTTGCAGTTCCATGGCGGCCCGCGCTCGATCAGCGGCAACATCAGCGGCACCGGCAACGTGACCTTTTCCAAGCCGCAGACCGCCACGGCGATCTATACCCTGACCGGCGACTACAACGTCAGCGGCACCACCACAGCGGCGCTGGACGATCTGGGTAGCTCGGGTGATGTTTTGTTCAATGGCACGGTGACCAACCTGGGCACCAGCTACTCGCAATCCGGCGGCATCACCAATGTTTCGTTTGCGGGAATCACCGGCGGCGCAGCCACCGGCTTCCAGAATCTCGCCTCGATCGCGGTTGCCAACGGCAGCGTGACCTTCATCGACGGCACCAGCTTCAGCGGCCTGACGAGCCTGTCGCAAACGGGCAGCGGGACTTTCAATCTGGGCAACAATTCGGTGTCGCTCGCCACCTTGAGCATGGGCGGCGGGACGCTGACGGGATCGGGCGGGATCACCGTGACGACGGGAGGCAGCTTCGGCTGGACCAAAGGGGTGATCGCAGGTGCCGGAACGCTGACGACGCAGACCGGAACGACCACCACACTGTCGCCCGGTTTTGCGCAGACGGCGTCGCTGCGCGACAGTCGGGTCTGGGACAACTACGGAACGGTGACGTTCACCCCGAACGCGGGAACCTTATCGTTCTTCCAGCTGGATGACACCCTGACGGGCGGCACCGCCGTGCTGAACAACAAGAGCGGTGGCATCTTCAACATCAATGCCTCGTTCAACGACACGCACATCATCGGCGTCGGCAGCTTCAACAACGAGGGGCAACTGAACAAGAACCTGAACACTACCGTGGCCACCAGCGGCTTCAATCCCGTACTCAACAACCTGTCTGGCGGGGTGGTCAATGTCAATTCCGGCACGCTCTCGCTGAATGGCAGCAATACCTACAGCGGCGGCAGCACCCTCAGCGCCGCCAGCGGCAGCACCCTGCAGTTCGGCGGCGGCACCCAGACGTTCAACGGCAGTGCGGCGCTTAGCGGGGCCGGCAGCGTGCTGTTTTCCGGCGGCACCATCAATACCGCCACCACCAACGATTTCGCGCTGCTGAACGGCAACAGCTGGAGCGTCACCGGCGGCACGGTGAATCTGTCGGCGAGCAACGTCGTCGATTTCGCCGGCGCAGTGTCTCTCACCGGCGGCACCTTGAACCTGAATACCGGCAACGCCCACAGCTTCAACGCCGGCCTGACCATGGGCGCCATCACTTTCAACGCCACGGACAACGTGACGATTCCGGCCGGGCAAACCTTCAGCCTTTCCGCTGCCGGCACGCTGACCGGCGGCGGCACGCTGAATACCGGCGGGACGACGAACCTCGGCACCAGCGGCGTCTGGCTGAACGCGAAGACCTGGAACAACAACGGCGTGCTCAACCTCACCGGCGCGAGCAACGTCAATGTCGCCCTGCAGAACAACGCCATACTCAACAACAACGCCACCGGCACGATCAGCATCCAGGCAGGTGCCTACACCGCGCCGCTCAACAACGCCACCGGCAGCAACACGGTCAACAATTACGGCATCATTACAAAGGAAGTCGGTTCCCCGGCGTCCAGCTCGATTACGCCAGCCTTCAACAATCTGTCCGGTGGCGTGATCAATCTCAATTCCGGCACGCTGGTGCTCAGCGGCGGCAACACCTACGTCAGCGGCAGCACGATCAATGTCGGCAGCGGCACGACGCTGCAATTTTCGGCGGGCACTCACAGCTTCAGCGGCAATGCCGCGATTGCCGGCAGCGGCGGGTCGCTGCTGTTTTCGGGCGGGACCAACACGTTCAACAGCGGCACGGCGGTCAATTTCGACATATCGGTCGCGGTTTCGGGCGGCACCACCACCTTCGATACCGGCACGACCAAGACCAACACCGGCACCGTCACCCTGACCGGCGGCACACTGACCGGTTCGGACAACTTCGTTTTCAACAACCTGGTATGGACCAGCGGCAACATCTTCGGCGCCGATGACTCGACCATGACGACGGCGGGCACGGTCAGCATGGCCGGCGCGGCGAGCGCAACGCGTCTGTCGCAGCGCGACTGGACCCATCTGGCAAGCGCCACCATCAATCTCACCGGTGCAGCCAGCGAGATATCGCTGCAAGGCGCCGCTGGCACCACAACGCTCTTCACCAACAACGGCGCCATCAACTACTCCGGCACCACCGCCAACGCCTGGCCTGTGGCCTGGCGCAGCAGCGTGACGGGAACCACCTTCGTCAACAACGGCAGCTTCACCAAGACCAGTTCCAGCGCGTCGCTGCTCGATGTTGCCGCCTTCACCAATGCCGGCACCCTGACCCTCAGCGCGGGCTCGCTGACCGAGCAGTCGGATACCTTCACCCAGTCCGGCACGATCAACCTGGCGAGCGGAACCACCTTCACCCGAAGCGGCGGTTTCACCAATGCGGCGGGCGGCGTGCTGGCCGGCGCCGGCCTGTTCAGTGTCGGCGCTGGCAACACGCTGATCAACAACGGGATCATCCGTCCCGGCGGGGCGAGCGCGATCGGCGCGCTTAGTCTCACCGGCAATCTCCAGCAAGGCAGCGGCGGCAGCCTCGAAATCGACCTCGCCGGAACCACGGTGGGAACCCAGTACGACCTTTTCGCCGTCAGCGGCTCGGCCGACCTCAATGGCACGTTCAGCCTGAAGGAACAGAGCGGCTTCAAGGCCGGATTCGCCGACAGTTTTGTGCCGCTAACCTACGGTTCGCGCGTGGGCAGCACGACATTTTCGGCCGTAACCACCACGGTCAGCAGCGGTACCGCGACGTTCGGTGCGGCCTATAACGCCGGCAACGTGACGGCAACGCTGGCCTCGGGCACCACCAATTACACCCAGACCGGGGCCAGCAACTGGAACCAGGGCGCCAACTGGGATCGCGGCGTACCGACTGTCAATGCCGACGCGGTGATCAACCCCGGCGGCGCAACGGTTACGGTGAGTTCAGCCGAAACGGCGAAGTCCTTGACGGTGTCCTCCGGCAATACCTTGAACATCACGAACGCCGTGACCCTGGACATTACCAACGTCGTGACCAACAGCGGCACGATCGGCATTCTGGCCGACAGTTCGGGATTTACGACCTTGACCGCAGGCACCGGTTTGACCAACAGCGGCACAATCAACCTTGCAAATGAGAGTGTCAATTCTCGACCGGGCACGCTGAACGTAAGCAGCGGAACGCTCAGCAACGCGGCGGGAGCGACCATCAGCAGTTCCGGTCCGTCCGCGGCAGCAAATATCCTCAATGCCGCAGTCACCAATCTGGGGACAATCGATGTGCAGCGCGGGCTTAGCATCGCCAGTCTCGCGGCCAACGACGGCACGATCTCGTTGTCGGCGAATACCCCGACGCTGAGCCTCAGCAATGCCGCCCTCGCCAACAACGCATCGGGCCTGATACAGGGAGCGGGAACCCTCGATCTCGGCGCCGGCACCCTGACCAACAACGGCACCATTGCACCGGGAGTCGGCGCTGGCAGCACGGCGACGCTGAGCATCACCGGCAACCTTGCACTCGGCGGCAGCTCGGTCATCGAGGCGGATATCGGCGGCACAACGGCGGGAACACAGTACGACCAGATCAGCCTGACCGGCAACCTGAGCCTGGGGGGCGATATCCGCTACCAGGGGACAGGCGGATTCACCGGCGCATCGGGAAATTCCTTCGCGCTGATCAGCCCCGCCGGAACAACATCCGGAACGGCCAACGTAACGACGCTGGCGACCAACCCGGATTTTGCTTTGGCCTTGACCACCGCCAGCGGGACGCTGACGATCGCCGGCCTGATGAACTACTGGACGCTTGCCAATAGCGGCAACTGGGCCACCGGCAGCAACTGGAGCCGCGGCGTCAAGCCGGACAGTACGCTGGATGCGGTGATCGACCAGGCCGGCGGCGCCTACACCATCACGGTCAATAGCGCCGAGTCGGCCAAGAGCCTGAAAATAAGCGGCAACGAAACGCTTGCGATCACCGCGGGCAGTCTCGACCTGGCACAGGCGTCGAGCATTGGCGCTGGTGCCACCTGGAATCATTCCGGAGGCAGCCTGACGGGGGCCAGCAACCTGACGGTGAGCGGAATCTACAACTGGTCGGGCGGCACGCAAGGCACCAACACCGGGACGACGACCATCGCGGCGGGCGCCAACCTCGCCATCACGGGGGCGGTGAATCTGAGCCGGCGCATCGACAACTACGGCACCACCACCTGGACCGGCACCGGCAACATCAGCAGCAGCGGCGGCGCATCGCAAGTGGTGTTCGACAACAAGGCCGGCGGGCAATTCCTGATCCAGAACGACCAGACCATCCAGGGCGACGGCGGCACGGCGGAAGTCGTGATCAACGCCGGCCTGCTGCGCAAGACCGTCGCCACCGGCACCACGACGCTGACCGGTGCAGTGGACTTGAACAACACGGGCGGCACACTGGACATCCAGACCGGCACGGTCAACTTCGGCAGCACGTTCAACCCGAGCGGCACCAGTGCGCTGACGGCCGGCACGCTCACCCTCAGCGCCGGCGGCAGCGGCAGCGGAACGTTCACCACGTCGGCCGGGACCACGGTGAACTTCAGCGGCGGTACCTACACACTGGCCAGTGGCGCCTCGATCGCCAGCAGCGGCCTGCTGGCCGTCAATGGTGGCACGCTGACCAATACCGGCACCATCGCCACGGCCAATCTCAACCTGTCGAGTGGCACCCTGAACGGCACGGGCGGCGTCACCGTCAGCAACACCATGAACTGGTCGGGCGGCACGCAAGGCACCAACACCGGGACGACGACCATCGCGGCGGGCGCCAACCTCGCCATCACGGGGGCGGTGAATCTGGGCCGGCGCATCGACAACTACGGCACCACCACCTGGACCGGCACGGGCAACATCAACAGCAGCGGCGGCGCATCGCAAGTGGTGTTCGACAACAAGGCCGGCGGGCAATTCCTGATCCAGAACGACCAGACCATCCAGGGCGACGGCGGCACGGCGGAAGTCGTGATCAACGCCGGCCTGCTGCGCAAGACCGTCGCCACCGGCACCACGACGCTGACTGGCGTGGTGGACTTCAACAACACGGCAACGGGCACAGTCGAGGTGCAAACCGGGACGGTGCAGATCGACAGCTTCGCCAGCGGCACAAACAGCGGCGCGATCGATATTTCCGCCGCAGCGACGCTGGGCACCAATGGCGGCTCGCTGCTTAACGCGGTTGGCGGAATTATCCGCGGCGGCGGAACCCTGAACCTGAGCACAGCCACGCTGACCAACAACGGCACCATCGCTCCAGGAGTCGGCGCTGGCGACACGGCGACGCTGAGCATTACCGGCAACCTGGCGCAGGGCGCCGGCGGCCAGATCAACATCGACGTAAATGGCTTTGGAGCCCAAGATGTCCTGGCGGTCAGCGGCACGGCCAATCTGGCGGCGACGGGCAGCACGCTGAATCTCAGCGGAGTGCAGCCCTCGGGAAGCTATGCCGTGATTACTGCCGCGTCGCTGTCGGGTGTGTTCTCCACGATCAATAGCAGCTCCACGGTGGTGCCGGCCTACAACGCGACGAACCTGACGCTGGGCCTGAGCACGGTCATCAATTGGGATGGCGGCGCATCCAGCTTCAACTGGACCGATGCCGCCAACTGGAGCGGTGACGCCTTGCCGGGAATCAGCGACCTGGTGTTCGTCAGCATCTCGGGGGGCGGCACGGTCGTGTTGAGCAGCGGCAGTCACAGCATCAAGAGCCTCACCACGGCTGCGAATTCTCACCTGGCGATCAGCGGTGGCACATTAACGCTGAACGACGCCGGAACGACATCGGCGCTGGCCGGCAATCTGACGCTGTCTTCAGGGACTTTGAGTGCCGCGGGCCCATTGATGCTGAATGGTTTGTTCGACATTGCCGGAGGAACGCTCACCGGAAGCGGCGCGGTGACGATCAACGGCGCCGCCAACACCTGGACCGGCGGCGCAATCTCGGTCGGCGGAGCCGGCGGAGTCACGGTCGCGAGCGGCAAGACGCTGGCGCTCGGCGGCGCGGCGGCGAAGAATCTGGACGGCGGCAAGCTCATCAATGCCGGCACGATCACCTGGACCGGTACGGGCAACCTGATCCTCAACAACGGCGGTCTGCTGACCAACAACAGCCTGTTCGACATCCAGACCGACGCCGACTTCCAATACACCGCGGGCGCCGCGCCGAGCCTGGTCAACACCGGCACCCTGCGCAAG
>Ga0154354_1022_pt2 | contig 34364 bp, 33 predicted proteins | sample RifGroA2_FD_115882 | JGI IMG/M metagenome (GOLD analysis project Ga0154354, IMG submission 115882) | Rhodocyclales bacterium GWA2_65_19
GTCGCTCATGCACGCGCTTCATCTCGTGCTTGTTGTTGAGATGCCAGGACGACAGGCTTTCGCCGAGAATCGCCGTCTTGTCCGGATCGGCCTTCAGCGCGGAGGTCACATCGACCCAGTCGAGCGCCGAGAGGTGATAGAAATGCACAATGAAGTCATGCACCGAGTGCGCCAGGATGATCAGGTTGCGGATGTACTGGGCGTTGAGCGGAATCTCCATCTTCAGCGCGTTTTCCACGGCCCGCACCGAGGTGATGGCATGCACCGTGGTACATACGCCGCAGATACGCTGGGTGATGGCCCAGGCATCGCGCGGATCGCGGCCGAGCAGGATCAGTTCGACGCCGCGCCACATCTGGCCGGACGACCAGGCCTTCTTGACGCGGCCGCCATCCACGTCCACGTCGATGCGCAGGTGGCCTTCGATACGGGTGATCGGATCTATCGTTATGCGTTTGGACATTTTTGTCTCCGTGCTTCAGTGGATGGCTTCTTCCCGGGGCAACACCGGGAAGCGACGGGTGATGATGATGTAGCCGAGAACTTCGACGGCGAACATGCCCGCCGTGACCAACACTTCGGCGAGCGTCGGGAAGTAATTGAAGTCGCCGCCGGTCTCATAGCCGATCAGGAAGCCGTCGAGACGCATCAGCGCCCCGCCCAGCATCAACAGCACCCCGGCAAGAAACAGCTTGGCCGGATTGCGCCGGTTGGACTCGGCCCCGATCAGGATCAGCGGCGCGATGAAGCAGGCCATTTCCAGCCAGAACATCAACGCCTGGACCGATGGCACAAAGGCCTTGGGCAAGGCGCCGCGCACCACCACGTCGCCGAGGCGGACCACGACGAATGTTGCGAGGATGCCCAGCATGATCTTCGCCATCGGCGTCAGCATGTGCATCTCGATCTTGCGCCGGTAGGCCGTCGATGTCAGGCAGGACTCGAACAGCACCACCGCATAGCCCATGAAGATCGCCGACAACAGATACAACAGCGGCAGCACCGGCGTCTGCCACAGCGGGTGGACCTGTCCGCCCATCACCACCAGCAGGGTGCCCAGCGAGGACTGGTGCATCATCGGCAGCACGGTGCCCAGCGCGATGATGAAGAACATTGCCTTGCCCACTTTCTTCTTGGCGTCGTGCCTGCCCATCTGCTCCAGAACCACGGGCGAAAACTCGATCCACATCACCACGATGTAAAGCGTGATGCACACCGCCACCTCGAACATCACCGAGGTCGGATTGATCGAGCCGGGCCAGAACATGTTCCACACGTTCCACCAGCGGCCAAGGTCGAACATGACCCCGGCACCGGCCAGCGTGTAGCCGAACAGGCTGGCCAGCAGGGCTGGCCGCACCAGCGGGTGGTACTCCCCCTTGTTGAAGATGTAGACCAGCATCGCCACCGAAAAGCCGCCGCAGGCGAGGGCCGAGCCGATCACGACATCGACCGCGATCCAGATGCCCCACGGATAGCCGTCGTTGAGCGCGGTCACGGCGCCCAGTCCGAACAGGAAACGCACGACCAGGATCGCCGCCATCAATGCGATGAGCACGAAGCAGCTCAAGGTCACCGCATTGACCAGGTTTCCGCCTACCGGCGCGGGCGCCGCATGATTATTATTGGCCATGATCAGCTCCCTCCCTTGTCGGATTCATCGTCGTCAGGCTTGACGTTGCGCTTGGCGACCCAGGTCATCGCACCCAGTACGGCGAAAGGCATCACCAGATTGCCGTAGAGCGTGTGCTGGATGGTTTCGGACAACGCTGCAGCTGCGTCCGGCGGCAGCTTGGGCATGCCGACCTTCTCGAAGTTGACCGCGGAGAGCTTGAGCACCTGGGTGCCGCCGTACTCTTTCTCGCCATAGACGTGCTGCAGGTACTTGCCGGCCGGCGTCTCGTAGCTCTGGTCCGGCTCGTGGCGCCAGCCGAGGCGCATTTTCGCGCCCTTGCCGTCCTCCTTGCCCTGCAACATCTTTTCCTGTGCCGGACGCAGACGACCACGCGGGAAGCGGTTGCGCTCACCCGGTTTCATCGCTAGGCGGCGCTTGGCCTCGGCCAGCAGATCCTCGGTGCGGCCGAACAGCGTAGCGCCGGTCGGGCAGACCTCGGCGCAAGCCGAATAGTGGCCGTCCTTGTGACGATGGCGACACAACTCGCACTTGCCGATGCGGCCGGTGGGCGAATCGTATTGATATTTCGGAATACCGAAGGGACAGGCGGCGACGCAGTAGCGGCAGCCGATGCACTTGTCGGGGTTGTAGCCGACCACGCCGGTCACCGGGTCCTTGGTCATCGCCGACACCGGACAGGCCGAAACGCAGGACGGATCGCCGCAATGCATGCAGGAGGTCTTCATGAACGCATAACCGTTCGTCTCCTGATCCTTCGCATCCATGGTGCCGTTGCGGTACATCTTGATCAGGTTGAAGGTATAGCCGGAGGTATCGAGCGGTGTATCCCACAGGTGATCCACCGTGGAAAATTCAGGGGGATTGTGGTTGGCCTCCTTGCAGGCCGCGACACAGGCCTTGCAGCCGACGCAGAGCGTGGCATCGTAGAGCAGGCCGAGCGCTTCGGGCGGCCGTGGCCGGGTTTCCCTGGCGCGCACAGGAGTCGCCACGGCGCCTGCCGTAGCCGCCGCCCCGCCCGCGAGGACACCCTTGAGGAAATCTCGCCGGGTGCCCATGATCACACCTGCGCCTTGTCAGCGGCGGGTTTGCCAGCCCCGCCGGCGTCCTTGGCGCGCTCGGCTTCCTCGGCCGCGTGCGACAGACCGAGGTTGCGCGTCAGCATGATCGCCGCGCCTGCGGCCGCCCCGGCAACCGCGGCCACGGCGGCCGCCGAGGCGAAGGAAGCGGCCTTGCCCTGCTCCTCGACGATGCGCGGATATTGCAGCGGCGGCGTAACGTTGAGCATCTTGGCCACCTGATGGATCGGCTTCTGGAAGCCCACGCCTTTCTCGGTGCAGCCGATGCAGGGATGGCCGCAACCGACCGGCCAGTTGTTCTCGCCCGCGTCGCCAAAGCCCAGCGTCGAGCAGTTGGCATAGGTTTCCGGCCCCTTGCAGCCCAGCTTGTAGAGGCAGTAGCCCTGGCGGTGACCGGCGTCGCCGAATTGCATGGCGAAACGCCCGGCGTCGAAATGGGCGCGGCGCTCGCAGTTTTCGTGGATCAGCCGCGAGTAGGCAAACTTGGGACGGCCCAGCTTGTCGACTTCGGGCAGCTTGCCGAAGGTCAGGAAATGCACCACGGTCGCGAGGAAGTTGTAGGGATTGGGTGGGCAGCCGGGAATCGTCACCACGGACTTGCCGAGTACCTCGGCAACGCCAGCGGACCCGGTCGGGCTGGAGTCGGCGCCGGAAATCGAGGGGATCGTCGAGGGCATGCCGCCCCAGGAAGCGCAGGAACCGATGGCGATCACCGCTGCTGCGTCCGCCGCGCATTCCTTGACCAGATCGATCGCGGTATGGCCGCCGATCTTGCAGTAGATGCCGTTGTTCTTGGTCGGGATCGCGCCCTCGACCACCAGCACATACTTGCCCTTGTTCGCCTTCATGGCCTCCTTGCGCGCGGCTTCGGCCTGGTGGCCGGCGGCCGCCATCAGGGTCTCGTGGTAATCGAGGGAAATCACGTCGAGGATCAGCTTTTCCAGCGTCGGGTGCTCGGCGCGCAGCAACGATTCCGAACAGCCCGTACATTCCTGGAAGTGCAGCCAGATCACCGAAGGCCGCTTGGCCGCTTCGATCGCCTTGGCTACCGCGGCCTCCGCTCCGCTCGGCAGGCCCATGGTCACGGCCAGCGTGGCGCAAAACTGCAAAAACTCCCGTCGCGGCATTTCCAGGCGCTGCTCGATCTCCTGCAGCGTCTTGCGGCTGGTTTCAAAGATTTCGTTCCTGTTGCCCATTTTTGCTATCTCCCTCTAGAGCCAGGCCGCGTCCGGACCTGATACTGAAAGGGGTGATGCAAGTCCCGCACCAGTTTGGTGAAACCCGCGCTGCTACAGTCAATTCAAGGGCTTGAGTGCTGTGCAGTGCAGCATTAGCGAGGGCATATGATTACCTGGTTGCCGCATTACTAACCAGCTAACGGAGTCACTGGTGGCGAAATGCGCGCCATGGCGACGCAAGGATCATTGCCAGCGAAACGCTTCAGCGAATGAAGGACAATGCGAACCCAAGTGCCGCGCAGACGCCGATCACTTTCATGATGTCGGCTTTGTATTTCCACAGCGCAATGAAAGCTGCGGCAGCGATGACAACGGGAATCACGTCGAACGGTCCGGCGAAAGGCGCGGCCTCCGTCGCCTTGGGCCAGAACGTGTGCCAGGCGAAGAAGGTGGCGAGGTTGAGGATCACCCCGACCACCGCGGCCGTGATGGCCGTCAGCGGCGCGGTGATTTTCAGCTCGCCGCGCGTGGCTTCCACCAGCGGACCGCCCGCCAGGATGAACAGGAAGCTCGGCAGGAAGGTGAAGAAGGTCGCCACGGCGGCGCCGGCGACGCCCGCCGCAAGCGGATCGGCGGCCACCGCCTTGCTGACGCCGCCCAGGTAACCGACCCAGGTCACGATCATGATCAGCGGCCCCGGCGTCGTCTCGCCCAGGGCCAGGCCGTCCATCATCTGCGGGCCGGTGAGCCAGCCGAAATGCTCCACCGCATTCTGATAGACGTAAGGCAGCACGGCATAGGCGCCGCCGAGCGTGAGGAAGGCCGCCTTGGTAAAGAATTCGCCCATCTGGAGAAGCTCGGCGTGGCCGCTGAGCGCCAGCAACGAAAGCGCCCAGATAGCGGCGAAGACGATCACGGTGACGGCAAGCTTGCGCCAGGAAAACGCCGCGTGCGCGGGCGGCGGCGTGTCGTCGTCGATCAGCGCCGGGCCATAGGTCTTGTTCGCGGCGCCATGTCCGCCACCGCCCTTGAACTTGGCCGGCATCAGCTTGCCGCCGAGCGCGCCGAGCAGGCCGGCGCCGAGCACGATCCACGGAAAGTCGATCCTGAAGAAGAAGATGCCGACGAAAGCCAGTGCGGCAATGCCCAGCAAGACTTCGTTCCTGATCGCCCGCGAACCGATGCGCCAGGCGGCGAACAGCACCACGGCCACCACGGCCGGCCGGATGCCGTTGAAGATGCCCTGCACCGCCGCCACGTCGCCGAACGAAAGATAGATGCCGGCCAGCAGCGAAAGCAGCACGAAGGATGGCAGGAAGAACAACACGCCGGCCATCACCGCGCCGCGCACCCCATGCAGCAGCCAACTGATGTAGATCGCCAACTGGATCGCCTCCGGCCCCGGCAGCAGCATGCAGTAGTTGAGCGCGTGCAGGTAGCGATGCTCGGAGATCCAGCGCCGACGCTCGACCAGCTCCTGATGCATCATGGCGATCTGTCCGGCCGGACCGCCGAAACTGATGAAGCCCAGCTTGAGCCAGTACTTGAAGGCCTCGCCGGGAGTCGGCGCCGGCGGCACGGCGCTCGTGTCTTCACCCATGCGCAATCTCCTGCTGGAAGTTGTGGTACAGGTTGTCGAAGACGCGGCTCGCCTCGGCCAGCAACTTGTCGTCGTTGGGCGCGGCGGCGCGCGCGCCGGCCAGCACCGCCTCGACACCGGCCGCCTCGGCCACCGGCACGCCGCCGACATCGAGGCAATGCACGATGGCGGCGATGCGCGCCAGCGCCGGATCGCGGTCGAGACCGAAGCTCGCCGCCAGCGCTTCAAACGTGACATGACCGCCGATGTGAGTGAAGGCCGCGCCGTCGAAGTCGAAACCGAGCGCCGACTTCGGGCATTTGCGCGGGTTGTCGAGCCAGAGGAATTTGGCCTTCTTGTCGATAAAGCGGCGGATCAGCCAGGCCGAGGCCATGCGATCGACCCAAAGCGTCTTTCGCGTCGCCCAGGTGCGCCCCTGAAAGTCGGCGCTGGCGAGACGGCGAATCCGGCCGGATGCCACCGACGGTTCGCCGCTGGCGGCCGACTCAAGCGCGGCCAGGGCCTCTTCCGCCTGGCGCCTGGCCTCGCCGGGAAAATAGTCGATGGCGACGACGGCGGTCAGTTCCCGCCGCAGCCCGCGCAAGGCCTTGGCATTCCCCGCGTCGACCGCGGCCATCGCCGCCAGCAGGCGGGCGTACTCCGGGCCGCGATCGAACAGCGCGACGATTTCCGCCTGCTGTCGCTCGTCGCGCCCGCCGATACGGTACAACTCGGCAGTGCCCTGCGTGGCCCGGATGTCGTCGGCGATCAGTGTCAGCGCCGCCGCGTGGTCGGCGGACTCGGGCAGCAGATACACCCCGTCGCGCAAGGTGGCGCACCCCAGGGCGCGCAAGGCTCGCCAGATACGCATGCGGCCGGCCGATTGCCGGGTGGGCAGACTGACAAACAGGGCGAGGAACTCCATGGAGCGTTACATCGCTTAAAAGATGTAACAACTATAACTTATTTAGTTACTAAGTTACATCATTTCCTAAACTAGGCCTCACCGCGCCCGACGAAGGAATCAGTGCCTGTGGCCGGCCTTCGGCCTCATCGCCGGAGTGGAGGCCGCCGGCTCAGGATAGCGGATCACAACGATCTGTTCGTCGGGTTCAAGCCAGAACTCGCCGTGCGGCCCCTTCGCATTGCCGGTGATCAGCAGGATCAGGCCGTCCTCGGAGCGCACTTCAGTGACGGTTTCCCAGGCGAAGGTGGGATGGGCGTTGCTTCCCGTGCCGTTGTAGATGTGGTCGTTCACCCTGACCTCCGATGCCGCCACGGTAATCTTGTTGGTCATGACCGGTGTTCCCTCCTGCTGCGCATTTCACCAGAAATACGGGTCTCGCGCAGGAGTTCAGGCCAGTGGCTGAAACAGCACATCGAGGTCGCTGGCGGTAATCAGGTGCCCGCCGCCCTCCTCGCCCGATGTTCCCTTCTTCATCAACTGGTCGGCCAATCCGCGTTTGCGGTTCTGCAGGGCGAGGATTTTTTCCTCCACCGTGCCCTGCGTCATCAGCTTGTAGACGAACACCGGCTTGTCCTGGCCGATGCGATGCGCGCGCGCCGTGGCCTGCTCTTCGACGGCGGGATTCCACCAGGGATCGTAGTGGATCACGGTATCGGCGGCGGTCAGGTTGAGGCCGGTGCCGCCGGCCTTGAGGCTGATCAGGAACAGGGGCACGCGGCCCTGCTGAAAATCGTTGATCGGGGTTTCGCGGTCGCGGGTCTGGCCGGTGAGCTTGGCGTATTGGATGCCGCGCTTTTCGAGTTCGATTTCGATCAGCCCCAGCATTGAGGTGAATTGCGAGAACAGCAGCACCCGGCGGCCCTCGTCGAGCAATTCATCGAGCATTTCCATGAGCGTCGCCAGCTTGGCGGAATGGGCATGGCCTTTCTTCACCAGCGCTTCGGCGGCCGGCAGCTTGACCAGGCGCGGATCGCAGCAGATCTGCCGCAGCTTGAGCAGGGCATCGAAAATCATGATCTGGCTGCGCCCCACGCCCTGCTCGGTGAGCACCAGGCGCAGCTTGCGGTCGAAGGCCACGCGCAGCGACTCGTAAAGGTCGCGCTGGCCGCCCTCGATCTCGACCCAGCGCACCATCTCGGTCCGCGGCGGCAGGTCTTTCAGCACCTGCTCCTTGGTTCGCCGCAGCAGGAAGGGGCGCACCCGCTCGCCAAGCCGGACGCGCATCTCCTCGTCGCCGAGCTTTTCGACCGGCGTGCGGAACACCTGGGTAAACCGCTTGGCGTTACCCAGCAGGCCCGGCATCAGGAAGTCGAACTGCGCCCAAAGCTCGCCCAGATGATTCTCCAGCGGGGTACCGGTCAGCGACAGCCGATGGCGCGCACGCAGCGAGCGCGCCACCTGGTGCGACTGCGCCTTGGGATTCTTGATGAACTGCGCCTCGTCCATCACCAGCAGGTGCCAGTCCTGCGCCAGCAGGGTTTCGCGGTCGCGCACCAGCAGGGGATAGGTGGTCAGCACCAGGTCGGCCTGGGCCATATCGGCGAAGTGCGCCGCGCGATCCTTGCCATGCAATATCAACACCTTCAGGTCCGGCGTGAACTGCGCGGCCTCGTCGCGCCAGTTCGCCATCAGGCTGGTGGTGGCCACCACCAGGCTGGGACGGTCGGCGCGGCCCGAGGTTTTTTCCAGATGCAGGTGCGCCAGGGTCTGTACCGTCTTGCCCAAGCCCATGTCATCGGCGAGGATGCCGGCCAGCCCGTATTCGCGGAGGAACTGCAGCCAGTCGAGGCCGACCTGCTGATAGGGGCGCAGCGTCGCCGTGAATCCCGGTGCCGGCGCGTGGTGCGCCATCCCGGAAAAATCATTCAGACGTCGGCCCAGATCGCGCAATTCCTCGCCGCCGATCCAGTGCGTCGGCAGTTCGTCGAGGCCGGCCAGCGCGGCGGCATTGTGGCGCGACAGGCGCGGCCGGTCTTCGTCGAGAAATTCCAGCAAGGGCAGCAACCAGGCCTTGAGCCGACCGGCCGGCACCGGCAGGATGCGGCGCGCATCGAGTGCCACGGGAAATGTCTGGTTGTCTTCGAGGCTGCGCACCACGCCCAGCAGATCCGGCTGTTCGCGCAGCAGGCGCAGGAGCGGCGGCACCAGGCTCAAGCGCTCGCCAGCGACGCTGACGCCGAGGTCGAGATCGAACCAGTCGCTGCCGACCGACTCCTCGACGGCGACGAACCAGTCTTCCGCCTGGGCGATGCAATACGGGAAGTCCTCCGCCAACTGCACCGGAATTTCGCGGCCTTCCAGTTCGGGCACGCCTTCATTGAGGAAGGACAACCAGCCGACGGCATCGTTGCGTCGCGGCATCAGGCCGTCTTCGGTACCCTCAAGGCGCTGGTAATTCCCCAGGCTGTGCTGCCAGCTTTCCAGACCCAGGGATTGCAGCAGGCGCCAGACCTCGCCTTCCGCCTCCAGGTCGCGCTGCAGCGTCTGCCACTGGCCATCCACCCGCTGCCGCATGAAGGGCGAAGGCTGCTCCGCGCCGATCACGCTCAAGCCCTGCGGGTAGTCGAAATGCAGCACGGCAAGCGCCAGATCATCGTGCAAGCGGTTCATCGCGAGATGGCGGAAACGGCCCTGGGTCAGCACCAGGCGCGCAGTCGGCTTTCCTGCCGCCACGGTCTCCGGCGCATCGGGCAGCGGCAGCGGCAAATGCCTCTCGCGCGCCATTTGCGCCAGGCGCTGGCGTACCAGCGGCGCATCGGCTTCATTCAGGGGCGGTGCCTGCAGCAGTTGCTGCAACAGGCGGTCGGACAGGTCCGAGCGCAATTCGCCGACCACGCGATCCGCGGTATCGACATAGAACGGCGGCGACGTCGGGATCATCTGCAGGTTTGCCGGCAGATCAAAGGCAAGTTGCTGCAAACCGGCCGCATTGTGCGACCACGACAAGCCCAACGGCCGCGGCGCGGCCATCGTCAGCGGCAGTTCAACCAGGCCGTCGAGATACAACCGTCCCGTGCGCAGCGCCAGGCGCAGCAGCAGGGCCCCGGTTTCGCCGCTGAGGTCCACGGCTTCGTTGTAGAAATAGCCGCCACCGGCCTGCAATGCCAGGAACAGGCGCAAGGGCGGAATGTCTTCGTCGAGGATGAAGTCGCGATGGCTGCGCGCGCTGCCCAGGTCGTATGGCTGCGGCCGGTAGATCGCCGGCTTGCCGAAGCCGCCTTTCTTCAACGGTCGGCTCTTGCCCAGCGAGAGACTGGGCGCAACGCCGGGCTGCAGCAGATAGACCACCCGCGGCTGGGAGCGCAGTGCCGGCGACCTGGGCATTTCCGGCTGATCGAGGGAGCCCAGCCAGTGGAGCGTCTCGGCGCTGGGTTCGGGAAATTCGGCCGACTGCCCAGACGCCACGCCCCCCGGCCCGGACAACTCGCCGAAATCCGCGCTCTGCCCCAGGGTCAGCAATGTCGCCACGACATGCTTGCAGTTCTCCCGCATGGGACACATGCAGGAATTATCGACATCGATCGTCGCGCCCTGCCGATCGACTTCCAGCCAGAGATCGACTTCGTACGCTTGCTTGCGCGTCCCCTGCACCGCCGCTTCGACGTGGACTTCGCCCGGCGCCCGCTCCACGCGCTTTATCCGCACGCGTCCCTCTGCCGCATAGGCCCGGCCACGCTGCAGGGTTCCGGCATCGAAGCGGTCGAGCAAGTCGCCTTGCAGGCAGTCAGCGGAAACAGGCTTGGAAAACATTCAAAGCAGTCAGGGTCGAGGGGCGGCGACCTTAGCACATACCGCGCTTCCAAAGTTTTTCAATGCGTGGCGCTTGGTCTCGCGACGGGTGTTGCAAGGCCTCCCAGCCCCGATCGCCCAAGAGCCGATTACTTTTTTCAACTCATTGATAAAAATATGTTTTCGTTGAATCAACACCAATTTCGTTTAGGCTATCTGAAAAATTTCATAAGGCCGGCGGCCGCCACTTTTTTGTTGCGGCATCGCCCATCTTCCCGACCGCCAACCCACTTCAGATCACGCCAATGCGCCCCGCACAACTCTCCTTCGTCCTCGAACGCGAATTTCTCAGCACCGCCCGCGGCCAACACACGCCGGTCATGCTCTGGGGCCCGCCCGGTGTCGGCAAATCGCAAATCGTGGCCCAGGTCGCCGCGCGCCATGACGCCCCCGTCACCGACATCCGCCTGTCGCAGATGGAGCCCTCGGACCTGCGCGGCATCCCCTTCCGCACCGGCGACACGGTCGAATGGGCCGTGCCCGCGCTGCTGCCCAATGAAACACGCCACGGCCCGCGCGGCATATTGTTCCTCGACGAAATCACCTCGGCACCGCCCGCCGTCGCTGCAGCCGCCTACCAGCTGATCCTCGACCGGCGCCTCGGCGAATACCGCATTCCCGCCGGCTGGGCCATTTTCGCCGCCGGCAACCGCCAGGGCGATCGCGGCGTCACCTACGCCATGCCGGCGCCGCTGGCCAACCGTTTCTCCCACTTCGAGGTCGACGTCAATCTCGACGACTGGGCCTTCTGGGCCTACGCCAACGGCATCGACGAAAGGCTGATCGGCTTCCTGCGCTTCAAGCCAGAACTGATTTTCGACTTCGACCCGGCGCGCACCCTGGCCGGCGAAATGGCCTTCCCCAGCCCGCGTTCCTGGGAATTCGCCCACCGCGCCCTGCAGAAGTTCGGCGACCACCCCGAAATGCTCGGCGGCGCCCTGGCGGCCTGCGTCGGGCATGCGGCGGGAATCGAATGCGCCGCCTGGATCGACAGCCTCGACCGTCTGCCCGACTTCGACGCCATCATCGAGGGCCGCGAGGCCGCGGTGCCGGCCGAGATCGACCTGCAATACGCCGTCGCTGCGGCCCTCGCCGGCCGTGCCCTGCGCGTCAGGGGCAAGCCGGAGGCGGCGCAGGTGTGGGGCAATATCCTCGACTATGCGCAACGCCTGCCGCTCAAGGAAATGGGCGTGATGCTGGTGTCCGACATGCACCGCGGCATCGGATCGCCGCTGTTCGCCGTGCCGCAATTCGCCGGCTGGGCCAATGCGGTAGCGGATGTGATGCTGTATGAGTGAATCGGCCGCGGGCAAGCTCGCGGCGGCCCGCACCAAGCTCATCCTCGACAAGCCCTTCCTCGGCGCGCTGGTGTTGCGCCTGCCGCTGGTCGCGGCCGGCGCATGGTGCCGCAGCACCGGCACCGACGCGAAGAAGCTCTACTACAACCCGAGGTGGATAGACTCGCTGAGCACCGCCGAGTTGCAGTTCGCGCTGGCGCACGAAGCGCTGCATTGCGCGCTCGGCCACTTCGCCCGGCGCGGCCACCGCGTGCAGCGCAAGTGGGATCTCGCCTGCGATTTCGCCATCAACCCGCTGCTGATCGACGAAGGCCTCACGCCGCCGGCAGGCAGCCAGGTGCTCTCGCTCTATCGCGGCATGGCCGCCGAGGAAATCTATCCCTGCCTCGATGACAGCCTCGACAACGAGACCCTCGACGACCATGTCTGGGACGAGGACCAGGGTAGCGAAGGAGACCAGGGCGGCGATGCAAACCAGGACTGCGGCACCCCGCCCCCGCCAGGAGTCGGCGCCGGCGACACGCCGCAGGAATCACCCGCGGGGAACGCCGCGGACCAATCGGGCGAAGCGCCACCGCCGCCTTTGTCGGCCCGGGAAAAGGACCAATTGCGGCAACAGTGGCAGCGCCATCTGGCAGGAGCGGCGCAGCGCGCCCGGGAGGCCGGCAAGCTTTCGGGCAATCTGGCGCGACTCGTCGAGTCGGCGCTGGCGCCCCAGGTGTCGTGGCGCGCCGCCCTGGCGCAGTACCTGTCGCAGGCCGCGCGCGACGACTACAGCTGGCTGCGTCCGTCGCGGCGCACCGGCGAAAGCTCGGGCGACGTGATCTGGCCGAGCCTGCGCAGCCATGCCGGCGACATTTTCGTGGCGCTCGACACCTCCGGTTCGATCGCCGCCGCCGACCTGGCGCAGTTCGTCGGCGAACTCAATGCCATCAAGGGCACGCTGCCGGTGCGCATCACGCTGCTGGCCTGCGATGCAGCGCTGGCGCCCGACGCGCCCTGGGTCTGCGAACCCTGGCAGGAGCTGCGCCTGCCGCGCCAATTCGAGGGCGGCGGCGGCACCGCCTTCGCCCCGGTGTTCGAGTGGATAGCGCGCGAAGCTGCGCACCCCGATGCGCTGGTGTATTTCACGGATGGCGAAGCCGAGTTTCCCAAGCTGGCGCCGCACTACCCGGTGCTGTGGCTGATCAAGGGCAAGGCGCCGGTGCCCTGGGGCCGAAGGATCCAGCTCAATTGAAGACCGACCTCGCCGCCGAAGACGCACTGCGGCTCAACGTGTTGCTGGCCGGGGAGCTGCTTGCCGTGCGCATCGACGAGGGCGCAATGCTGCTGTACGCGCTGACGCCGAAAGGCGAAGCGCGGATCGGCCTGCATCCCAACTGCCGCCCCGACCTCTACCTGATGCGCGTGCGCGAACTGCTCGGCGGCCATGCACTCGGCTCGCCCGGCGGCTATCCGGTGCATCTGCGCCGCTGGACGCGCATGGGCCAGGCCAGCCCGAAGAATCTGGCAGCCCTGCTGCAACTCGGCGAACCCGAAGCGGTCACCGCCGTCGCGCTGGCGCCGACTCTCGACGACGAACTGGCGCGCCGCGCCTGGTGGGCCTTGCCGACCATGGAAGTGGCGCGCTACATGCTCGGCCATGCGGCCGTGCGCCGGGACTCAATGGGCCCGGTGCTGGCCGACTTCCTGATCGAGCACCTGCCTTTCGAGCAAGACCCGATCCAGGCCATGAATTCGATCCGCGCCGTGATCGGCGCCGATCTGCTCGATGCCGCCGCCAGCGAACAGTTGTGGGCCAAGGCCAAGCGCCGCCCGCACTATCTGCTCGGCTTTCTTGAGCATCGGCCCGACGCCCTGCCCGCAAGTCCGGCGCGTACCCTGCCGACCGACGTGCTTGCCCAGGCCAGCGCCGGCGAGCCGTGGGCCAGCCTGCTGGCGCGCTGCTATGCACCGAGCGGACAGAGCTTCCTGGCGGCGGTCGAACTGGTCATGGAAAAGCCGCCGGCACACGATGCGGTCTATCTCCTGCTCGACATCGTCGGCGGCTATTTTGCGGCGGTGCGCAGGCTCGATCCGCCGCCCGGGATGACCGGCGCCAGCCGCCGCGAAGCCGAGGCGATGGCCGCACTGGCACGCCTCTCGAATGCAGACGCGACACCCATCCTGAGCCGCACCTCGGCCGTAGGCCCCTTGATGCGGCGCCACCTCGAACCGCTGTTCGCGCCCCTGCTCCAGCATCTGCGCGTGTTGCGGGGAAGCGTCGCGTGAAAGGCGGCATCTATCTCGACGCCGAGGCGCCGCAACTGGTCCGGCCGCACTATGCCGTCGTCAATGTGAGGCGCAGTTCGCGCAAACGTTTCCCCGAATCCTGCGTCGAACTGATGGCCGATGCCGCAACCGCGCTGGCCGGTGCCGACCCGGCGCGGGATCTGCACGCCGCCGAGGTGATGGGACCGTCGCGCTCGTCCGAAGGCGTGCGGCTCTACTACCTGGTGCGCTGGCTGGACTGATTGTCCTGGATAGCGCGGTCCCCAAAGCCGCATAGCCGCTAACCACCGTCAATGCGAGTCTTCAAGCTTAACTCGCTGATCCGAATGCGTTTACACCGCTGCCATTGTCCGGCATGGATTTTGTATGAGGAATTCAATAGACTTCATACCATCCACGCTGACGAGGCCCGCCCCGATGGATCTGCCCAACGAATGGATTGCCCTGCTCGCCCTGGTGTTCATCCTCGGCGCCAAGCACGGCCTCGACGCCGACCACCTCGCCACCATCGACGGCCTGACGCGCTTCAACCTGCGTTTCGCGCCGCACCGCGCCAGGTGGTGCGGCTCCCTGTTCTCCCTCGGTCACGGCACGATCGTCATGCTGATCGCACTGGGCGTCGGCCTGATGTCGACGCAGTGGCAGGTACCGGAATGGATGGAAGACCTCGGCACCTGGATTTCGATCGGTTTCCTGACGCTGCTCGGCATCCTCAATTTGCGTGCCGTATTGACGGCGCCGGCCGGCGCCATGGTCGCCACCATCGGCCTCAAGGCCGGCCTGCTGCGTCGCCTGCAGGCCACCTCGCATCCGCTGGCGATTGCCGCCGTCGGTGCGCTGTTTGCGCTGTCCTTCGACACCATGAGTCAGGCCGCGCTGTTCGCCGTCACCGCCACCCAGCACGGCGGACTCGTTCACACGCTGACGCTCGGGCTGGCCTTCACCATCGGCATGCTGCTCGCCGACGGCGCCAACGGCCTGTGGATCGCCCGCCTGCTGCGTCGCGCCGACCATCGCGCACGCATCGCCTCACGGATCATGGGCCTGATGGTCGCCGCCATCAGCTTCGCCGTGGCCGGCTTCGGCCTGGCGCGCTGGCTGCACGCCGACCTCTCGCAGTGGTACGAGGGCAAGGAACTGCTGGTAGGTTTCGGCGTGATCGCGCTGCTGGCCGGCTCTTTCGTTCTCGGCGACAGGCTGGCGCGCAGCTCGCGCCTGGCCGGCGCCACGACCGACTGATTTATTCGCGCACGGTCAAGGGCGATATTTTTTGTTCTTCAAAAGCAGAACATACAAGGACGGGAGGGGCGGGCCGTTATTCCGCTTTTCGCGTGTTTCATCCTCGGCGGATGGCTCGCGCTGCCATAAGCGTTAAGGAAGATACCGCGCGCGACGCAGGTATGTCCCCATGCGCCGTGTCGCCAGCGCCGACTCTTCAGGCTCTCAGTCGAGTTCGACCAGGCCCCGCGGCGTGCGCAGATAGGCGACCAATTGCGTCGGCTCGTCGGCCGCGCAGGCGTGCACATCCAGCCGCGCGGCGAGACCCAGTGCGGCCAGCGTCGCCTTGACCGGCGCCGGCTGCGGATGAAAGCCCTCCAGTTTCATCAGGCGGCAGCCGCTATCGGGCAGGCGTTCGGCCGGATGGAAGGGCACATCCCACTGGATCAGCGTCGGCACCAGGCCATCTCCCGGCAGATGGCCGTCCGCCGGCACGCTGATGCGCCAGCGATAGTCGCCGCGCGCCATGGGCAATAGCTCGCCCAGGGGTTCGCTGCTCGCGGCCGCGTCGCGCAGGATGTCGTCGCTGCGCGCAACCCAATGGATCAGGCGTGGACGGTCCGCCGGCAAGTCCAGGCGATCGAGCCCGAACCAGCGCGGCCGGCCCGGCGGCGCGGCTTGCGGGTCGATCGCGATCAGTTCGAGGTAGAAGCCCTGGCCCAGACTCAGCAGCCGGTTGTGCGTGCCCATGCGCGGGTGTTTGCCGCCCGCGGCCAGCGCGACGCCGAGACGATCCTCCAGCCAGGCGGCGTCCGAGTCCAGGTCGCGCGCGGCGAGTACCAGGTGATCCGGCGTCACCACGTCAGGTCTTGGGCTTCAGATGGACATGGCCGTGGCTGCGCCCGGCCGGCGCGTAGCCATGATGATGCTCGCGCCCCGCATCGAGCTCGACGTCGATCAGGTTGAGCTGGCCGTGGCGCACGCCGCGCTCGGCGATCAGCGCATCGGAAAACTTGCGCACCGCCGCCGTCGGCCCGCGCAGGACGACGCTTTCCAGGCAGTTCTCGTGGTCGAGATGGGCATGCAGGGTGGCCACCGTCAGATCGTGCTGGCCGTGCTGCAAGGCCGTCAAGCGCTCGGCCAGGTCGCGTTCGTGGTGGTTATAGACGTAGGACAGGTTGGCCACGCAATGCGTCGCCTCGCCGCGCGTCTGCCGCGCCTGTTCGAGATGCGCGCGCAGCACGTCGCGCACCGCCTCGGAACGGTTCTGGTAGCCGCGCTCGGCGATCAGCCGGTCGAATTCGGCGGCGAGCTCGGCGTCGAGAGAAATCGTGATGCGTTCCATGTCAGTCCCTGCCCTTCATCGCCAGCACTTGTTCGACCACGCCGCCGCGCTTCAGCGATTCCAGCCGGTGGCGCCTTTCCATCCGTACCACGCGCTCCAGATAGTCGAGATTGCGGTCGATCGATTCCTGGTAGAAATTCCGCTCGGCGCCCACCTGCTGGCTGAAATGCTGCATCAAATGTGTAGCAAGACCGTGCAGGTCCTGGTCGAGCCGGCCCTTGGTCATGCGGTAAAAGGCCGTGGTCTTTTCCAGCAGGTCGTGGATATCGGCGAAACCGCCCAACTGCGCTTCCTCGAACTCGAAATACAGCAGGAGCACGCGTTCGAGATATTCGCGATTGGCCATCTGGCCGATCAGGTCGGCGGTGGCCGTGGCATAGGCGGCGCGCTGCTGCTGCAGGGTGTCGAACTTGACCCAGCCGGGATGCTTGCGGTGGTCGGTCAGCAGGATCACCTTGACCGTCGAATCGAGCACGGCCGGCGGCAAATCGACCAAATGGGCGCGCGCGAATTCGACGCCGCGCAGCACGTGGCTGTCGGTGAACTGCGCGCCGGTGCCGCTGGCCTCCTCGTCCCTCATCAGGTAGCCGATATCGTGCATCAGGGCGCCGATCAGCGCGGCGTCGATGTGATCGGCATCGAGCCCCTGGCCGGCCAGATGCAAGCCATGCAGCATGCGTGCGGTGCACAGCACCACCTCGTTGGTATGGCTGCGATTGTGGTACAGCGTCTTGAGCTTCTGGTAGCCCGGCAAACCACCGTCGAAAGCGCGATCGAGCAGGCCAAAGGCCGCAGCAATCCGCGTCAGGTCGTGGCCCGGCGCAAACGCGCCGACGATCCCGGCAACCTGCGCCTCGACTTCTCCCGTGTCGCGGGTATTGCCCAGCGCGGAAAAGGGGCTGTCCGCAGCGATCATCCCGCGGCGGATTGCGCGCCGGCCGCTCCGGAATTTTCGGGGATTGTTTGCGCAGCGGCCAGATGACGGCGCAAGGCGGCCACCACGTGGCTGTCGAAGCGCGTGCCTGCGCCCGCATCGAGTATCGCCAGGGCTTCCTCGGTATTCATTTTCTTGCGGTAATGGCGGTCGGCGGTCAGCGCCTCGAACACGTCGGCCACGGTCAGGATCTTCGACATGAAGGGAATCTCCTGTCCTCTCAGGCCGCGCGGATAGCCACTGCCGTCGAGGCATTCGTGATGGGAGGCGGCAATCATCGGCACGTTGCGATACTTGCGGGTGAAATGGATGCGCGTCAGGATGTCCTCGCTGAGGCTGGCGTGCGACTTCATGTGGTCGAATTCCTCTTCGTCGAGCCGCCCTTCCTTCTTCAGCACGTTGTCGCTGATGCCGATCTTGCCGTAGTCGTGAAGCACCGCGGCGACGCGCAGCAGATCGAGCTCCTCGCTGCTGAAGCCCAGTTCGCTGCCGATCGCCAGGGCAATCACTGAGACATTGGTCGAATGGCCCGCGGTCAGTCCGTCCTTGGCGTCGATCGATGCCGCCAGGACGTCGAGCATGCTGTGGAACTGGCGCTCCTGATCGGCAAACAGCATGGCGTTCTCGACCGCGATCGCGACGATGCCGGCCACCGCTTCCAGCGTCGCCAGGTCGTCCTCCGAAAACTCGCCGACGCGCTTGTTGATCGCCTGCACCACGCCGACGGAATCGCCCTGGGTGCTCTTCAGCGGGACGCAAAGCATCGAGCGGGTGCGATAGCCGGTACGCAGATCGACGCTGCTGTCGAAGCGCGGGTCTTCCCAGGCCTCCGGGATGCGCATGCTGCGTCCCGTCACCGCCGTCAAACCGGCGATGCCGAGCTTCATATTGAGCGAAATCGAGCGGCCGTCGCCGCCGTCGGCATGGATCGCCGCCAGCCGGCCACTGTTCTCCTCCAGCACGAAAACCGTGCCGCGATCGCAACCGACGGTATTGCGCAGGGCGATCACCTCGGCCTCGACCCCGGCCGGATAGGCGTCGCCCCGTTCGACCCAGCGCGCCAGGCGTGCCGCGGCCTGCGCGGTCAGGGCTTCGTCGTCGGCGCTGAACCGCCCGGTGGTTTTGTTGAGCAGTTCCAGGCCGCCCAGGATGCGCCCGTCCGCCCCCAGCAGCGGGGCCACCAGCAGGCTTTCGGTGCGATAACCGAGGATCGAGTCGACCTCGGGATTGAAATAGGGCGAGGTATAGGCGTTGGACACGTTGGTGACCTCGCGGCGCAGGATCGCGGTGCCGACGATGCCCATGCGCAGCGGCACCACCAGCGCCCGGCCCTCGATTCCCTCGGCGAAATTCGCGCGCAACTCCATGGTGTCCCAGTCGAACAGGAACAATGTGCTGCGATCCGCGCCGAGCAGGGCGGTGACTTCACTCATGACCAGTTGCGCGAGGCGGCCGAGATTGTGCTCGGAGCTCACCCGCCGCTGAATTTCAAGGCAGTGACGAAAACGTTCGTCGTCGGAAATGAGTGCGTTGGTCATGAATTGGGGATTCCTTGTTCCAGGTTCCGACCTCAATCAGCCGGCCTCTGCCGAAGCCGCTTCCTTGGTCACAGTACACACCTTGCAAGGCCGCTACGCCGCAGGCGAAATCCTAGCAGAGCGGCATGGCAAAAGCTGCCGACATGACGAAATCCTTCGCCGTCAGGCGCGGCCGCTAGTAGCAAAAGCTTGATCCAGGTTAAATTGTCGTAATACGACAGCGTTATGCTGCGCTGCATCAGCATTGCGCGGCACAGCTCCTCCCGAGGATTCGACCATGTCCGATACCGATACCATCGACGCCGTTCTCGACCGCCACCGCCGCGACGGCACGCGCCTGATGCAGATCTTGCGCGAGACCCAGGAGCAGCTCGGCTGGCTGGCGCCGGCGACGCTCACCCGCATCGCCGAGGCCGTTGCCTGGCCGCGCGCCAAGGTCGAGGGCACCGCCGACTTCTACAGCTTTTTCCATACCCGGCCGCTGGGCCGCTACCGGGTGCTGTGGAGCGACAACATCACCGACCGCATGCTAGGCAACATCGACCTGATGGATGCCATGTGCAAGAAGCTGTGGCTGGAACCGGGGCGCGTGTCGGAAGACGGCCTGGTCAGCGTCGACACCACGTCCTGCACCGGCATGTGCGACCAGGGGCCGGCGCTGTTGGTGAACTACCGGGCGATCACGCGCCTGACACCGGCGCGGGTGGGCGAAATGGTCGGCCTGATCCGCAGCGAAACGCCGGTCGCCGACTGGCCCGCCGAATGGTTCGCGGTCGAGGACAACATCCGCCGCAAGGACATCCTGCTCGGCCACGGACTGGTCCCCGGCGAGGCCCTGGCCGCCGCGCTGGAGCGCGGTCCGGAAAAAATGCTGGCCGAGATCAAGGCCGCCGGCCTGCGCGGACGGGGCGGTGCCGGCTTCGGCACCGGACTCAAATGGGAAGCCTGCCGCAACGCCCCGGGCCAGGGCGACAACCCGGCGCACTACGTCGTCTGCAATGCCGACGAAGGCGAGCCGGGCACCTTCAAGGACCGCGTGCTGCTGAGCTCGTACGCCGACCTGGTGTTCGAGGGCATCAGCATCGCCGGCCTGGTGGTCGGCGCGCGAAAAGGACTGCTCTACCTGCGCGGCGAATACCGCTACCTGCTCGAAGGACTGGAGTCGGCGCTGGCGGCACGGCGCCAGGCCGGACTGCTGGGCGCCAACATCCTCGGCACCGCCTTCGACTTCGACATCGAGATCCATCTCGGCGCCGGCGCCTATATCTGCGGCGAAGAATCGGCCCTGATCGAATCGCTGGAGGGCAAACCGGGCCGACCGCGCATCCGGCCGCCCTTCCCCGTCACCCAGGGCTATCTCGGCCAGCCGACCACGGTGAACAACGTCGAGACGCTGGCCGCCTCCTGCCTGATCGCCAGCCATGGCAGCGCCTGGTACCTGGCGCACGGCACCGGGAAATCGGCCGGCAGCAAGATCCTTTCGATCAGCGGCGACTGCGAGCGGCCGGGAATCTACGAGTATCCCTATGGCGTCACCGTGCGCCAGGTGCTGGCGGACTGCGGCGCCACCCAATGCCAGGCGGTGCAGGTCTCCGGCCCCTCGGGCATCTGCCTGGCGGAAGAGGAATTCGGCCGCAGGATCGCCTTCGAAGACATCCCCACCGCGGGCGCCCTCATGGTCTTCGACGAAAGCCGCGACATGTTCGAGGTGGCGCGCAACTTCGCCCACTTCTTCGCCCACGAGTCCTGCGGCTTTTGCACTCCCTGCCGCGTCGGCACCACGCTGGTGAGGAATTTGATGGACAAGATCGCGCGCCAGCACGGCTCGCCTTACGACATCAACGAACTGTTCAAGCTGCATCGCCTGATGCAGGGCGCCAGCCATTGCGGGCTGGGCAACAGCGCCTGCAACCCGGTGTTCGACACGCTCAACAAGTTCCGTCCCGCCTACGAGCGCCGGCTCATGTCGCTCGACTACGAACCGGCCTTCGATCTCGACGCGGCCTTGTCGCAAGCGCGCCAGATGACTGGCCGCGACGACGTCGGGGCGCACCTTTCCACGCATTTACCGAATGGGGCCGAAGCATGAACGAGACCCAAACCTTCCAGCTCGACGGCGAAGACATTCCCTTCGCGCCGGGGCAGAGCATCATGCAGGCGGCGACCGCGCATGGCGCCTACATCCCCCACCTGTGCTGGCACCCGGATTTCGCCGCGCACGGCTCCTGCAAGCTGTGCACCGTCAAGGTCAACGGCCGCTTCGGCTCATCCTGCACCATGGCAGCGCAAGCCGGCATGAGCGTCGAGAACCGCACGGCCGAGCTCGACGACAAGCGCCGCACGCTGCTGCAAATGCTCTTCGTCGAAGGCAACCACTTCTGCCCCTCCTGCGAGAAGAGCGGCAACTGCGCCCTGCAGGCCACGGCCTACGAACTGAAGATGATGTCGCCGCACTTCGACATGTTCTATCCCGACCGCCCGGTAGACGCCTCGCACCCCGACGTACTGCTCGATTTCAACCGCTGCATCATGTGCAGCCTGTGCGTCACGGCCTCGGCCGAAGTCGACGGCAAGAACATCTTCTACATGGGCGGGCGCGGCCTGCTCGGCCGCCGCGTGCATGTCAGCAGCGAATCGGGCCGCCTGGGCGACACCAACTTCGCCTTGAGCGACCGCGCCGCGAGCATCTGCCCGGTCGGCGTGATCCTGCCCAAGCGCCGCGGCTTCGCCGTGCCCATCGGCGAACGCAAGTACGACAAGGCGCCGATCAGCGCCCAAGTCAAGGAGCGAGTGTGATGACTACCGCGATGAATGCGCCCGTCAACCTGGCCGCGCCCCCGCCCAGGAAACTGCGCGTCGCCACCACCAGCCTCGCCGGCTGCTTCGGCTGCCACATGTCCTTGCTCGACATCGACGAGCGCATCCTGACGCTGCTCGACCTGGTCGAATTCGACCGTTCGCCCATTACCGACATCAAGCACTGCGGCCCCTGCGACCTGGGCATCATCGAAGGCGGCTTGTGCAATGCCGAGAACGTGCATGTGCTGCGCGAGTTCCGCAACCACTGCAAGATCATCCTGGCCCTCGGCGCCTGCGCGATCAACGGCGGCCTGCCGGCGCAGCGCAACCATCTCGACCTGCGCGACGTGCTCGAAGAGGTCTATCAAACCGAGGTCGGGCTGTCCCATGGCGGCATACCCAACGACCCGGAATTGCCGCTGCCGCTCAACAAGGTGCACCCGATCCACGAAGTGGTGAAGGTGGATTACTTCCTGCCCGGCTGCCCGCCGCCGGCCGATGCGATCTGGAAGCTGCTGACCGACCTGCTGGCCGGCCGCACGCCAACCCTCGGCCACGGCTTGATGCATTACGACTGAGTTGCCAGAGAACGCCATGAAACTTGAACTCGAAACCGCAGCCGCCCCCGAAACACTGCGTCGCGTCGCGATCGATCCCGTGTCGCGGGTCGAGGGCCACGGCAAGGTCACCATCCTGCTCGACGATGACAACAAGGTGCATCAAGTGCGCCTGCATATCGTCGAATTCCGCGGCTTTGAAAAATTCATCCAGGGCCGCCCCTACTGGGAAGTGCCGGTGATGGTGCAGCGCCTGTGCGGCATCTGCCCGGTCTCGCATCATCTGGCTGCCTCGAAGGCGCTGGACATGATGCTGGGCGTCAAGCAACTGACGCCGACCGCGGAAAAGATCCGCCGCCTGATGCACTACGGCCAGATCCTGCAATCGCACGCCCTGCACTTCTTCCATCTCGCCTCGCCCGACCTGCTGTTCGGCTTCGGCTCGGACATGGCCAAGCGCAACATCGTCGGCGTCGTCGCCGCGCATCCGGAAATCGCCAAGAAGGGCGTCCTGTTGCGCAAATTCGGCCAGGAAGTGATCCGCATGACGGCCGGCAAGCGCGTGCATGGCACCGGCTCGGTGCCCGGCGGCGTGAACAAGTCGCTGTCGGCCGAAGAGCGCGCCGAACTGCTCAAGGACATCTACCAGATGGTGGCCTGGAGTCGCGAGGCGGTCGGCATGATCCGCAATCTGTTCGAGCAGAACCTCGCCGCCTACAACGCCTTCGGCCGCTTCCCCTCGGCCGGCATGTGCCTGGTGCGGGCCGACGGCGCCATGGACCTCTACCACGGCGGCCTGCGCGCACGCGGCATCGACGGCAAGACCCTGTTCGACCATTTCGACTACGGCCGCTACTGGGATGTCATCGGCGAGGACGTCAAGCCCTGGTCCTACATGAAGTTCCCCTTCTTCAAGGCGCTGGGGCCGGACGAGGGCGCCTATCGCGTCGGCCCGCTGACCCGCGTCACGCAGTGCGACAGCATCCCGACGCCGCTGGCCGACAAGCAGCGCGAGGAATTCATCGCCTTCGACGGCGGCAGCGTGACCGGCGCCACCCTGGGCTACCACTGGGCGCGCATGATCGAGATGCTGCACGCGGCGGAAAGCATCAAGGACCTGCTGCACGACGACGACATCGTCGGCCATGAGCTGATGGCGACCGGCGAACGCCAGGAACGCGGCGTCGGCGTCATCGAGGCGCCGCGCGGCACGCTGATCCACCACTACCGCGTCGACGAGAACGACCAGGTGATCCGCGCCAACCTGATCGTGTCGACCACGCACAACAACCAGGCGATGAACATCGCGGTGCGCGAAGTGGCGAAGCAATATCTCGATGGTCGCGAGATCACCGAAGGCCTGCTCAACCATATCGAGGTCGCCATCCGCGCCTTCGATCCCTGCCTCTCCTGCGCCACCCATGCCCTCGGCCGGATGCCGCTGGAAGTGGCCATAGTCGGCGCTGACGGCACGGTGCTCGACGCGGCGACGCGCGACCAGCGCGGCCTCACCCGCGAGATTCCTTGACCGCGCCGCTGCTGGTCTTCGGCTGGGGCAATCCCAGCCGCGGCGACGACGCGCTGGGACCGCTGCTGATCGAGCGCATCGCGGCGCTGCAACTGCCCGGCGTCGAATGCCTCACCGATTTCCAGTTGCAGGTCGAGCACGCGCTCGATCTGGAGAACCGCCGCCGCATCCTGTTCGTCGATGCCAGCGTCGATGCCGCGGCGCCCTTCGCCGTCACGCCGATCGAGGCGGCGCGCGACGCCAGCTTCACCACCCACGCGATGACGCCCGAGGCAGTGATGCAGGTCTATGTCGAACTGCACGACGAGGCCCCGCCGCCCTGTACCCTGCTGGCGATCCGCGGCGAACGCTTCGAACTCGGCGAGGAACTCAGCCCCGCGGCAGCCGGCCATCTCGACGCCGCGCTGGCGTGGGCCAGAACCTGGCTTGCCGGTTGATATGGCGCACCGGAATGATGAATTGGGGCACTGGGTCGAGGTTGTTTCAGTGTGCTGAATGACTCAAGTGTGCCCAAAGCGGAAGTAGCCGGCCTGAGAAAGCAGCCGCTCAGGAACGACTCGAGGTGACGTTAATTCACCGGCCTGTGCGAAGAACCGCAAAGCCGTGGAATGATGGTTGGTCCCTTCCGGCTTCGGCATCTTCAGCACCCACACCCGTAGCCGAACACATCACTGCCCAGCACCTTCCACGCGCCGTTGATATTGACGAGCACCAGACGATACCAGCGGTCGTCGGTAATGGTGGCTCCGTCGAGATGTCCCGGGCCTTTCCCTTGGCCTTCCCATACGGCAAGGTCCGGGATGCCGTCACCATCCAGATCGTAGTTCAGGTGGGTTCCCCGCACAAAACCGGTGTCACCGCGGTCCAGCGTCATCGGAATTTCGGTGCGGATAGCTGAATCACGCGGCAAATTGATGTTCGTATAAAACGCGAACAAGCTTCCTGCGGGATTGTGCTTCAAGCTATTCTGTTGGGAAGTATTGCGACCGACTGTTGCAGCGGTATCGCCATCGAAATAGCGCCAAATGCTCGCGTCGGCATCACCAAACCCAAACCCCGGTTTCCAGCCCGAGCACATGGGTTCATCGACGTCACGCCACAGTGCATTTTTCACGCGCACCAGACTGGATTCGGTATGCAGCCGACCGTCTCGGAACAGCCGTACGCGCTGCACTGGTCGCACCAGCACCTGCGTGCTCGCCAGCATGTCGTACATCCCTGGCCCGCTTCCGTCTTCGGCGCCGGGTTTGGGCTTGGGACGACGGGTGACAAGTTGCCGGAACACGATGCCGAAACGACCACTAATCTCTTCGGTAGCGGCACCCGGCGGTGCCAGTTCCGCCTCATTGCGGAATAGTGACGGCTGTACGCCGGGAAACTCCAGCACCCGTACCAGACGGATAACACGCGCCGCGCCGCCATCGGCGGAAATTGCATCGTGCAGCGAGCCCCAAATGCCGATCGCACTTTGCAGTTCGCTGGCAGGGCTCTGCATCTGTTCTGCATTCACATCCCGTAGAGCCTTCCGCTTGAGAGCCGACCAGTCTACATAGGGATCGGGCTTGCGGCCCTTCAGTCCCAATGCCAGATGGGCTTTCATTCGCTCCAGCGCGTCGTCACGCGGCCATGGCCCTTGCGGTGGAATATCGGGATGACGCTGCTTGAGGTACTCCACATATTGCTCCAGCGCATTCCAGCTAGGCTCCAGCCAGAATGCACGTTCAGGGTCGTAATCGGGAGACAGCGCTTCGTCGGCCCTTCGATAGCCCCGAACACGGGCCAAAACCACTGGTGTGAGCGCCAGGTAACGACAAGCGGTGTAGCCACTTGATCCACTGGCGGGCTGAACTTCGCAGTAGCCACTCCCAGCCTCCTCGCGCACCAGCTTCACGATGGCGTTCAGCGATAATCGGCCAACAACGTTCGCATCGCGACGCGACGCATCGCGAAGCGTTACCCCATTGCCGCTTACCCAGCGTTGCGCTGCATCGATTCCATTCTCGCCGGCTCTCGGCCGTGCGATGCGCTCGGCACTCAGGTACATGCAGGCCACGTAGCCATACTGACCCTCGCCTTCGATCAGGCAAAAGTCGTTGAAGGTCGCTGCCTTGAGAATCAACTCGGCGCCGCGCGACAGCGTACCGATGACCCTGAACTCGTCGCTGGGGCCTGCGCGCACGCGCAGATCGTCAGCCAGCACCCATCGTGGTGGCTGGGGCGGTGATGGGGGGGGTGACGGGGCTGGTGGCGCGGCCGATGGCTGAACTGGCGACTGGGTATGAAGTGAATCCTGTGCAGCGAGAGATGCAATCTCGACATTGTTCAGCCTGATGAAGCGAGTTCGTGACTTGTTTTTCTCAACAAGAACAAATGAGTTTGGCCCAGGCCATTCAATGGGGTTTATGTCTGGCGGCCAAACTTCCCCTCGATCTTGTAGCCACACCATTTGATTATTGTGGACGCCCCAGGAGCCAGTAAAGACGCGGGAACTTATGTTGCAGGCCAGTGGATCTCCCGTGAACTTTCCGTTCGGGTGGAGAGATATTTTGTAGGCGCAATTTGGCTGAGATGATTTCCATACGCCAACATAGTTGGACGGCGTGTTTGGCAAAGAACGAAGTGTCTCGTGGATTTCCCACATAAGGAGATTCTCGAGAACACTGTTTCTCTGCTCAAGGCAGGCACCCATTTTCTGCGCTTTCTCCAGTGCTGATCCATCCTTGGCGCCGTAGCCTCTCAACTCACTAGCGCACATTTGCACATGCTCGACCAGCCTTCTCTGGCTAATAGTCCAGAGAAGCACAAGAACAAGGAGAAGTATGAACGTGTAGCCAATCAGTCTGATTGCATGCCTGACCGAACCTGGACGCTTATGGTCGAGCATCAAGAGAGCCGCCCTCGGGTACTCGCACAATCCGCATAGGCAACAGTGACTAATACATCGTTGTGTACTCTCAGCGGTGACTTTAATGCGAAGAAGTAGCCTGCTGCCACGATGGCAATAACTAGGAATAGATAGCGGGATTTGTCCATTTGTAAGCTGTGCGTGGTTGCTGAGTTGTCCGTTTACGTCAAGGTTCTTGGACCCTAGAGTTAGCGCGAAAGCGTGAATTCACCGTATCCATCGTATTTGTCGCCCTCGGTATGGGTGTGGAATAGCTGAAACGACGGGTGATTGGTTGCCGTACCCTTGCATAGGGTGCCAAAGCTCAATCGCTTGGTCTCTGCGCAAAAAGGTGCAGTGATCGTAAATCCTTCCGGAGCGAGGAATTTGCCGATTCTGCCCATCGTATCGGCATCCAATCGTGATACCCACTCAGATGGCTCCAGCTTGACGCGATGAGTCACTAGGTAGGAACCGGCGTGGGGCCCTGAGTATTCGACAGAAACTGTGTCCATCAGCGTTGCCCGTGCGAAACACAATTTCCCCATTGGATAGCCAGGCACCTGTGAAAATTCAATGTAGTCTTTGGCGTATTCGGGCAAGACAGAGTACCGCTCGCTGACCGCAATGGCACCGCTAGAGTCGTTGGATGGCGTTTCCGTGCGTTCGTGATACAGGACTCCCGCACTGGCCAGGTCTGCCAGCGTCGGATGACCTGGTGGCGAATACCTGCGCGCCGCGCCGGGTACGTAGGAATAGTCCCTAGCCGCCGGCAGAAGTGGGATTCTGAAGCACGCCAGATGAAAATCCGGCCTCCTGTAAACCTCCTTCAACATCTCCGTTGCATCGCGAACGGTCGGTACGTAGGGCTTAGTACCGCTGATGACGCCACCTCGGACTACTCCGAGCATTATCAGAATTGCTCCTGCGCCCCACACGATTATCTTTAGCCGTGAATTCATGATGTTTTACCGTAGAAAAATCCAAAAACCAATTTGCCCAGGTGCGAGGCCGCAATGAAATATGCGATCAGACGCTTAGTGACTATCCAATCCATCCGCACGCTACTTTCGCAGGACACTAAGTTGGCCTGCCAGCTTTTCAAGGCGCCATTGAACCGGATGATCTGGCGCTAGCCCATTGACAGATTCTTTTGTCTCGAAGTAGGCGGAGCTGAGCAGGTCATGTACTGCCGGGCGTGCGCTGACGAAGTTCAGCAGGCAATCGGGTGCCTCGTCATTGATGGTGCAAGACGCTAGGCCAATGGCTGCCACGGCAATCGGAGGAAGGTCAGAGATGCCTTTGGCTGCCCGATCTACCGCGTCGCTACCGTAGCGTGACAACATTGCCGCCGCCACATCCAAGCGTTGCAATTGCGGGGCCGGCAGTGCGGCTGGCGCTTCCAGCACGCTGCGCATCTGGTCAGTGATGGTTTCGGCAACCAGTTGCCGGGAGGCTTCCGTAAACGTCGCGTATTGCTTTATTGCGGACTCACTCGACGAGCCAGATAAGTGTGGAGAAATCAGGTAGCTGCGAACCTCGCCCTTGGGGGTGTCTAGCAGCAGGCGAATGCCACCATACTCGACCGCGGGAGGTGTCTGTTGCAGCGGAATCTCCTTTCGTTCATTGTCAACAATTACGGTAAGCATGCGCGGAACGCTACCCGCGGCTGCTATCGTTAAGTCCACGGTTTGCTGTTGCCCCGAGAATGAGGAGATTGTGCAGCGGTGGGTAAATGTCCGGAACCGGCTCGAGGCGACATCTGCCGAGCTGACGCTCCATTCTGAGCAGGCAAACCCGGCATCTTGAAGCGTATCGATCACCCCTTGATAGGTAGAAACAACGCGTGGCTTTCCATCCCAGTGAGGGGGGCCATCCTTGGCGCGCTGACGGCGACGCTCGATACACAATTCGCGCTCGCTAGTTAATCCATCTCCGATGCAATGCTCAAAATACCAGCGATCAAAACGGTCAATGACGAGATCTGCGAGTCGTGTTACGCCTAAAAATTCAATGCCCTTGCTGGCGGCAATCAGGCGTGTTGGGTCATTGGAGCCAGTCTGCCATTGATCGGGGAAAATGGTATCAACATGTCGCAATTCCAGGCGAGTCGGACGTCGCACTGACATGTCAAAACCGACAACAAGCACGTCATCTCCGGCTGCCGGCGCCTTTTCACCACGGCTGCAAATCATAATAAATAAGCCCGTGTAGCCTGGGCGCTGGCGCAATACGCGCAGTGACTCTTCACAGTTATAGCGGGCGTTTTTCGCGATGATGACGAACTCATCCAGACTGGTGAACTGGTTGATGCGGCGCGCAAGCCCCTTTAGCTCCTTGGTCTCAGGGGCTGCCAAAGCCTCCAGCGCTGGATCGCGAAACCATTCATCTTCGATGAAAAGGTGGAACCGCCACTGCAGCCAGGCCAGCCCGGCAATGACAAACAGCACTAGCACTAACACGCTGCCGAGCTTTTTCGTGATCTTGAACGTCTTTCTGTTCATTTACATGCCTTGGCGGTAGCTGGAATCTGACCGAATGTCGTTCGACATTCGCACGGCCGGTCTGCGCTACCGGGCTTTTCAATTGCCTTTACGCTGCAGGAATAGGTCATTACCCAGACGTTCAGCATTGAATCCACGCCCTGCGGTACCGTGGTTTGCCCGTTCTCCAGTACGCGTACGGCCTCAGCCGGCAGCGTGCGTCGCACAAGGTCGCTACGCACCCAGACGGCGGCTTCTTGCGCCTTTGCCACCGCATTAGCATCACCCTGCGCGCTTGCAGGTACAGCGGGAATCACGACTATTCCCCTTTCCCCTGCGCTTGCTCGCTCCGGGGCCTGGAGGTGGGCTGACATGATGAACATCTCCATCTGAGTCGCGGCTGCCGCCTTGCCATCAGAACTGAATTTCGGAGAAATATTCCAGGGTTTGCCGCTCATCTCCTGGGCGCGTTGCAACTGCGCCGCAATAGTGGGCCATAGGTTTGCGTCGATGAGATATACCCATGCTTGAGTCTTACTGCCATCCTCAACTACTCTTATGCTGACTTCCAGAGTGCGCTCAGAAAGCTTGTAGCGGAAGAACTTGTCACTGTCTCCCATGTTCCAAGCATACATCGGCCGTTCTTCCGCTGTGGTCCAGCCCGCTTTGAGCAACGCACGTCGCCACGCAGATGAAATTTCTGGAGCGCTACCTTGTGCAAAAACATAGCTGAAAGCTCGCATTGGAACCCATAGCTTCGCCGATACCGGATTGGCCCCTGTCTTGCTGGGGAGCACTGGTACATCGACTTGACTTCTGATGACTACTTCTTCTTTGACGAGATTGGCGCCGGGTAGGGCAAATAGCTTGCTGTGGAGGCCGTGCTCGACAATTCCGACCGTTTCATCCGGCGTGGGTAGCTTGGCTTCCGCTATTGAGCGGGCGTAGCGAGCTATTGTGATGGTCACTCGTTGCGGGCCTATGTTGAAGTGTACCCGGTCGGTATCGTTGCCGTCAGTACGTTCGTATGCGACCGAGGTCGGGTGCCGATCTGCTGGAGCATCTTCACTGAACAGCGGTCCCTCGGAACGTGCAAAACCTTGTCGCGTCAGCATGCGATCGAAATGCTGATAGATGGCCTGCGGGGCGACATGGTTAGCAATAGCTACCTCCTTGTTGATGCGCGGCAAAGCTTCTGTATGAATCTCCAGATCGACCGTCAAGGTTCGTGGCGCCGCCGGTGTGGCGGCATTGGAATTCCCAAGCAAGCAGTTGCCACGGACGAATTGAGGAAAGTACGGCAAGCTCCATGTGATGCCGCGATCTTTTAGGCAATCTGCAATTGGCCTGGTGTCCAGCGTCGAAATGGTTTGCGCCATTGCGCCGTGGCAAATCGTGCAAATCAACGCGATCATCTTGCACATGCTTTTCGTGATCATCTCTGTAAAGGCCCTATTGAACCGCACACTTGAATTCTGCGATCTACCCGCTTAATGTTAAGGGCATTATTGTCGGGTGGCAACTCAGAATTGCTGTGTGGAGATACAGCGCCGGGTTATTGCGCAGTGCCAGGCTCTATTGCCGATCGATCAGGGCCAGCTTCGATCAAACCGTAACAGTAGCCGCCGGATAAATTTCGCTCTGGCCGGTGTCGATTACGCCGCGCTACCGATGTTCAGCCCACCCAATCGATCAGCCTCTGACCGACGGCCACTTCCGATTGATAGAACAGACTCAACGTCGGCTTTGGAGGAGCAGCGGCGAGGTCCGCTGATGGCCGGAAAGGGCCAACCAGCGCCTTCTTCCAGTCAAGCTTTCAGGCAGCCATGCTTGTGGCAAGCGGCAAAACCTTCGTCACGGTCACGGATGCCCGCAACCCCAGTGCCGCCAGCGCGGCCTCAAGCTGAGAGAGTTTCGATTCATGGTCAAGATCGAGAATACGACGTACCTGACGCCCGTCGATGCTGAGCAGCGCACCTAACTGCGCCTGCGTTACTCCCTGCTCACACATCGCCTCATGAATCGCCAGTTTGAGCGCGATACGTGGCGGTAATACGACCATTGCTTGGCCGCGCTTGGCCTTGCTCGGCACAGGCAACGGTCGTCCATCGTCAAGATAACTGGAGAGTGCCACCGTCAACGCGTCTTGAGCGCGATCCAGTGCCTCCGCCTCGTTCGTACCGGCGGTGATCGCTTCCGGCACATCGGCGAAAAACACGCCGACTTGCCCGCCTCGATAGTTTTTCAGGGTGACAGGGTAAGACATGTTCATTTTTGAATACTCCTCAGCCGGGTATTGAGCTGCTTGCAAATATCATCCAGAAACTCCGGGGCATAATCGGTATCGCCGTGCATCGGCACCGTCGTCTGCCGGCCGTTGAGTTTGACCAGGTAATGGCCGCCGTTTCCGCGATTCTTGATGATTTCCGCGCCGCATGCCTTCAGGAATTTCAAGAATTGCTTTGTTTTCATACGCCGAAGAATAGGACATATATGTCCTTATTGCAAGCCTTAGCCTTGTGAGCAATTTTGCTGTTCGCTATTTGGCAACATTTCGAGAATATCGGGTATCGAAGGAATACCTGCCTCTCAAAACGGTCTCGCCGACCCTGCCGCTATGTCCGTTGCCGCGAAGAGCCAACGAGATCAGTTCTGCAATTCGTTCAGCAGTTCCGGGTATCGGTCAAGAAGTCGGAACAAATTAGTCACAGCAGATAGCGGACGGGCCTTGCCCCCCTCGTACCGCGAAAAGGCATTCGGACCACCACCGGTGATTCGCGCGGCTTCGAGTTGGGTCAGTTTCAACTTCTTGCGGATTCTCGCCAGTTCGGCAGACTCTTGGGCGTCGACCTCCGCGGCAATGCGCTTGATGGCGTCGGCGAACCGCTTACCTTCTCCCGAGTCGAATTCAACCTCGCGACAATGCGGGCAATGCCAACCGACAATCTTCGGCACCACTGTGGCGTGGCCTTTGTATTCGTACGGCACATCCTTGACGGGCATGCCGCAGAATTCACTGTCCGCAGTTCAGGCATTCACGGGGCATCTCATTTCTCCTTGAACTGAATCACAATCGAACCGTCTGCGCGCAAGGACTTTGACATAAGCCACTTTGCCGTTCGGCGTAGCGCAGTGACAAACGTCCTGCCACACCTGACTTGCTGCATGCGTCGTCATGCTCTTGTAAAAATCGCTCGCCCACCAGAAACGGGCTGGTCAGGGCTTGCGCGCCACCAGGCCGATCAGCGCCGAGCGCCCCTTGTGGCCCAGTCCCTCGGCGATGTCGTCCTCATAGTCGACCAGCTCCTCGATCTCCCAGTCGGCAAAGGCCTCGCGCAGGATTTCCCGGGTGTAGAGGTTTTCCAGGACGGACGGCCCGCCGGTCGCGTAATCGAGCTGTTTCGGCGTGTAGCCCAGCAGCAGGATGCGCCCGCCCGGCCGCGCCAACTGCTTCATGGCCGCGAACTGGCGCACCCGCTCCGCGGCGCCGACGAACTGGATGAAGACGCCGATGACCCAGTCGAACGCATTGTGCAGTTCGGCCGGCGGCCAATCCTGCGCCAACATGTCGGCCAGCAGGAAGCGGATCGCCGACTGGCGCCCGGCCGCCAGCCGGTGCGCTTTTTCGACGGCGACCGGGGAAATTTCAACGGCCGTCACCTCCAGCCCCTGTTCGGCCAGCCAGACCGAATTGCGTCCCTCGCCATCGGCGACGGACACCGCCGTGCGGCCCTGGCGCAGGAGTTCGGCCCGGTGGGCAAGAAAGCGGTTGGGTTCGGTGCCGAACAGATACTCGTCGCCGGCATCCCGGTAACGTGCGTTCCAGCGGATTTCCTGGCTCATTGACATACTCCTTTTCCTGTTGGCCGCGCATCGAGGCCTGCGCTGGATAGACTGGCGCAGCGAGAGTATATTAGACAAAACTAATTAACCGGAGAAGGCCATGGACACGGACCTGCACGCGCTCGGCGCGCAAGCCTATGAGAAAGCCCTGCAATACGAACTCGACTACGGCTGCTGCCCGCAATGCGTGCTGGCCACGGTACAGGAAACCATCGGCATCATCGACGACCAGACCGTCAAGGCCAGCCACGGCCTCTCCGGCGGCGGCGGCCTGCTCGGCGAAGGCGTCTGCGGCGCCCTCAGCGGCGGCCTGCTGGCCTTGAGCGCCAAGTACGGCCGCGACCGCGACAAGCTCGACCGCGGCCGCTACATCAACAACTTCAAGAAAGCCAGGGAACTCACCGAACGCTTCCGTGCCGAATTCGGCGGCGTCACCTGCCGCGAACTGCAGCAGCAATTCACCGGCCGCACCTACGACATGTGGGACGCCGGCGAATACAAAGCCTTCGCCGACGCCCGCGGCAAGCAATGCGCCCACGCCACCGGCACGGTGACCCAATGGGTAGTCGAGCAGATCTCGGCGAGCGAGGCGCAACACCGCTAGCCTGACTGCCCGATCGGCTCCGGACATGGCTGCTGTTTATTCCATCCGCAAGCGCCTGGCACGGCTGGCCGCCGCCGGCCTCGCACAACTCTCGCTGGCCGGGCCGTCCGCCGCGGCGGACGCACCGGCCCCCACCACCACCGAAGCCATCGTCCAATTCCACACCGTGTGCAGCAACTGCCACGAAGCTCAATGCAGCGGCCGCCTGAGCTTCGATTCCGGGAGCGTCGGCTTCGATGCCAGCGCCGATACCACCTATTTCCTGCACCTGAAGACGGGCGCCGCTCTCCTGCGCCGGATCAGCTTCCGCTAAGCTGCCGGCATGTTCGAGCACGCCACCACCCTGCCCCCCGCCTTCTGGCTGCTGGCGATCGCCGCCACGGTGCTGATCGGCATGTCCAAGGCCGGCTTCGGCGGCGCCGCGGGCAGCCTCGGCGTGCCGCTGATGGCGCTGGTGGTGGCGCCGCCCTTCGCCGCGGCGGTGATGCTGCCGATCCTGCTGACCATCGATGTCGTCGGCCTGGTGGTGTTTCGCGGCCGCAGCGACGCCGCCAACCTGCGCATCATCCTGCCCGGCGCCATGATCGGCATCGCCCTGGGCTGGCTCACCTTCGGCCAGGTCGATGCGCGCTGGATACGCCTGCTGATCGGCATCGAGGCGCTGATCTTCGCTTTCGACCGCTTCCGTGCCGCGCGCGACGTGGAAACCGCCGTGCCGTCAGCGCCGACTCTCGGCCCCGGCATTTTCTGGAGCGCGCTGTCCGGCTTCACCAGCTTCGTCTCGCATGCCGGCGGCCCGCCGATCATGCAATACCTGATGCCGCAGAACATGGACAA
>Ga0154354_1031_pt1 | contig 32033 bp, 34 predicted proteins | sample RifGroA2_FD_115882 | JGI IMG/M metagenome (GOLD analysis project Ga0154354, IMG submission 115882) | Rhodocyclales bacterium GWA2_65_19
CTGAGACGTCTCGGTTGCCGATCAAGGGCGTCACCACGACCGGCGATAAACAGCGACGCATCAGCAGCCTGGCGATCTTATTCGAGACCGGAGCGCTGCGCCTGCCGGCCCATGTGCCCGACCTTGAAGAGGAGCTGCTCAATTTTCCGCGGGGTCGCGACGACTTGATGGATGCCCTCTACTTGGCTCTTCAGGCCGTCAACGAGCAGCGTGTCCAGCCCAGGATCACATTCATCGATGATGACCCCTGCCCCTGGTGGCCGGATGCCTCCAAGGGCGGCACCGGGCCGCTTCTGCGCGATTGCCCTCGCTGCGGCGCGACCAACAAGGCGGTGTTCATCAAGTGCTTCAGGTGCGGCAAACCTTTCAATCCGGAAAGCTGAGAAAAGTTATGGAGCAGCTTCCGTTCGACCCGAAGACGATGAACTCCGAAAAGAGGCTGGACGCATTGGCCGACATATTCGCCCAGGGGCTCGTCGCCTTAGGCGAATCGGGGCAGTTGGGGCTGGAATCTTTCGTCGGGGAAGCGGCCAGAAAGTCCTTGATTCCAGGCGGGAACGAAGGTAATTCATGAAGGCGGGAGGCGCGGTCTATGGCGAACAATGAAGGGGCGGGCGTGACGGGCGGCGAGGCGGCGGCCGTCGGAGCGCGCTCCGTTCAAATCGCGATTTATACTCGCAAATCAAACGACGAAAACCTCAACGGTGCCGTCACCTCGCTTGATAACCAGAAGACCTGCGCCCGCAGCTACATCGCGATCCAGCGGGAGAAAGGCTGGACGGAATACCCCGAGGCTTTCGATGATCCGGCCGAGTCGGGCAAGAATCTCAAGCGTCCCGCCATCAAGCGGCTTCTGAAGGCCGTGGAGGAAGGTCGGGTTCAGGGCATTATCGTCTACAAGCTGGACCGCCTCACGCGCAACAGCAAGGATTTCCATTATCTGCTGGAGCTGTTCGAGAAGCGCAATGTCGCCTTCATCTCGGCCACGGAGTCCATCGACACCAAGAGCCCGCAGGGTCGCCTCATGACCGCGATCATGGTTCAGTTTGCTCAGTACGACCGCGAAATGGACGTGGAGCGGTCCAAAGATTTTCACCTCGCCCGAGCCGGCAAGGGGTTATGGTGCGCGGGGCTGCCGCCGCTGGGCTACGACATCAAGGACAAGCTGGTGGTCAATGAGAGCGAGGCCGATCTCGTTCGGCGCATCTTCACCCTCTATCTCGAACACGAGTCCTCGATTCGCGTGGCCGAGGAACTCAACCGCCTGGGCTACCGCCGCAAGACCTACAAGACTTTGATCGGCAAGCTCTACGGCGGCAAACCATTCGACATGGACGCCGTGGGGCGAACGCTTCGTCGCAAGCTCTACATCGGGCTCATCACCAACGAGCGGACCCACAAGGAGTTTCCCGGCCAGCATCAGGCTATCGTGGCACCCGACGTTTTCGAGCGCGTCCAGAAGCTGCTCGCCGGCCACAACCACCGAGGCGGGGAAATCCATTACGCCGCGAACAGGCATGGTTTTCTGCTTAAGGGCCTGATCCGGTGCGGCGTGTGCGGCGGCGTAGTGGCGGGCTACGCTCGGATCAAGAAGGGCAAAAGCTATCGCTACTACAAATGCCTGGCCCAACGGAACGGGATTTCCGCGCGGTGCTCGTTCGGGAGCGTCAACGCGGATAAGATCGAGGAATACCTGATCGAAAAATTGGCGGCGGTCGGCTGGGACCGGGCGTTCTTGGAGAGGGTGACCCATAAGGCCGACATTCTTTCCAAGGCCTCGATCCGGCCGCTCGAAAAGGAGAAGCGTGAGGTCGATGACCGGCTCCAGGGCGTTCAGCGGGAAATTCAGGGGCTCTTAAATCTGGCCAAGCAGGGAGGGGCCTCACGTAACGCCGCCGAAGAAGTCGGCCGATTAGAAGAGACGAAGAGAACGCTCGAGGCCCATTCGCTCCAATTAGAGGCGCAACTGGCTTTCAGGAAGCGCGTGGTCTACGACGTTGATGTCGTGCAGGGAGCGTTGCAACGCTTCGCTCGATTCTTCAACAGGATTCCGTTATCGCTTCAGGTCCAGATTGTTGGGCTGCTGATTCGGGAGGTGTTGGTCCGCAAGGATGGGATCGACGTGAGGACGCACGAACTCGCCATCTCCGATTTTCAACGAGCCCTTGGAGGAAAAAAAGCGGTCGCATTTGGCCCCCATCAGACATTAAGACGGCGGGAGGCAAATGCGACCGATACTTCAACCCATCCGCAGTCTGTCAAGCGAACAGCGGTGGTTAATTTGCGGCTAAACTGGCGGGGGCGGGACCCGGCAAATGCGACGGAGCTGGATGCCGCCCCTGTTCCCTCGCTCGAAAATGATCAATATTTCCCACCGTTTTCAATAGCGTGGCCGCATGGGTGGGCGTCCATCGCAAACGGGGAGTGGGCGATTCGCGACCACCTTGCCTGCTCGCTGGGCGATCCCCAAATTCCGGTCGGGTTCCCATCGGGTCGGCAGTTCGAATACCGCCGTCTTAGGGGACGACCGGATTTGAACTGCCGCCCTGTTGGGGCAGTGAGCGCCTGATGGGCGCGCGGGAGCCGCGGGTCGGGGTAGAATACGCCACGGCCTCGGGGCTCCCGGTTCGCGTCGTGGCGATCAACGGTGGCCAGATCGAGCTGCAAAGCCTGGCCTCCGACAGCTGCTTCTATGTGCCGGCTGGCTATCCCCTGGGCCCCATGACCGGGCCGAACCTGGCCGTGGCGCGGAAGTTGTACCCGCATCAAGCGCGCGGCCCCGCCGCCGGGGCTCCTGTCCGGATGGGCAAGCCCCTCGCCCCGATCATCGACGCCATGCTCCTGGCTGGCGGGCATACCATGCGCGGCATCGTTCGGGAGGTCCGGCGCAAGGCCAGCGCCTCCTGCCGCGGCAAGGATCTGCGGGCCAATGTCCGGGCCCGGATGTACTGGTTCAGGAGAAGAGGCTATATGATCGACACTAACGCGCAGGGCCGTTTCAGCGCGACGCCGCCGCACTCGTTGCCCTGATGATCGCAAGAAACCTGTCGACGCCATGATTAGGACCTTTCTCAAAGTCGCCTTCTGCGGCAGCCATCTGGTTTGTAACGAAGGCGTAGCAGACGACCTTCTTGCCTCGTGCCTTTGCGAATGCGTAGAGCGCGGCAGCTTCCATCTCCACGGCCTGCAGGCCCAGCTTCTTGGCGGCGGCGATAGCCTTGGAAGTCTCTCGAAACGGCGCATCCGTCGTCCAAGTCGCTCCCCTGATCACCGGCAGGGATTGCCGCTCAAACTCTTTCACGAGACGCGCGGCCAAGCGGTGGTCGATCGAGCTGTAATCAGACGGCGGAGAATAGTGGTAGCTCGTGCCTTCATCGCGCAAGGCTTTTTCGATCAGGAGAAAAAACGGCGGCTTGAGATGACCATTCAGGAGGCCGGCGGAAGTCACGCTCACGAGTAGCCTGCAGCCGCTGACGAATAGTTGTTCGGCCACCAGGACGGCAAATGACGCGCCGACGGCTACGGGAAGGAGCCCGAATCGTTGACCACCGACATCGACGTCGTAGAGCTGGGTGTGATAGCAGGCCCAGTTTTTATTTTTCTTTGCCCGTCCCAGCTCGACAAGATGGGCCGTCACGTCTCCGTCCGGATCGAGGACGCAAACGGGCGGCACGGCACCCGGGATCTTCTCTTTCTGGCGCCGAGCCTCGCGCAGGAGGTTGTCCGGCTGAAAGACTGATGGAAGCCTGTAGTGCTTGGTGCGAAGCAACGGGAGGCGGTTTGCGGTCTTCATGTCACGCATATTTTCTGAGAGGATCGGTCTCGGCTTGGTCGAGGAGCTTGACCCATGTGGGAATCCGGAAAGTTTTGATCGAGTCTTTGCGTGTGTAGGGCTTGATGTCGAGTATGGGAGTGCCAGCCCAGGCGTCGAGGCCTTCGACCCGGAGGCGGTTGCCGCGGCGTTTCAGGAGCTTGACTACCGTCATCCCGATCGGGTTGGCACGATGCGGCGTGCGAGTCGCCAGAAATCCGAGCGGGGGAATCCGGCGGAGGCCTTTCGGATGGAGTTTTAGTTCCGGTTTGTGCGCGTGATTGAGCCAGAAAATGACAATGAGATGCGAGAATCCGCCGATTCCATCGAGGCTGGCGGCCCAGCGGCGGTGGACCCGGATGGCGCCGTCTTCGACGCGCCCTATAGGCCGAAAGACCGCGGTAGACTGCTTTGTCACGCCCGAACGCTGATGCCCTTGAGCTTGCCGCCAAGGCGCATCGCCAGTCCCAATGCCTCGCGTCTGAGGCCAAAGGGAGCCATCCACCATTTCTCGAAGAGCACCTTGCCCCAGTGCCAGGCTTGGGACGGCTGATAGAGCTTCATTTGGGGAATCTCACCGAAGAAACTGCCATCCCCGAAGGCCGCCACACCGTTTCCAAGCTCGATGGCGCACCAACCCGCGCCGTCAAAGCGCCTGCGCGGCGCTCTTCCATCGAGAATCTCCGCGATGTTCTCGGCCACGATTTCGGCCTGCATGTGGGCGAAGACCCCGGCCTTGGGCAGGGCCTTGCCGCCAGCAAGCGCGATGGACGACACGTCGCCGATGGCGTAGACGCCATCCTGCTTTGTCGCCAGCGTCTCGCGGTCGACCGGAATCCACCCTGCCTCGTTGGTAAGCCCGGATTCCTTGGCGGCTTTGGGGGGGCGATGCGGCGGAACGCCGATCAAGAGGTCGAAGGCGGCGGTCTTGCCGTCATCGAACGAGATGGTCTTCGCCTGCGCGTCGATCTTCGCGACCTTGTGGCCGGGGTGGAAGGCGATGCCCCTGGACTCAAGCATGCCACGCATGGCGGCTCCGACGTCGGGGCCCGCCGTCGGCATCGGATAGGGCTCGGGCGTATAGACGGAAACCTCCGCCGTCTTGCCGTGCTTATTCAAGAAGTCGCGGACGAGGAATGCCGCCTCATATGGTGCGGCGGGGCACTTGAACGGCGAGGAGCAGATGAGGACGGCCACGCGCCCCCCATCTGAATTGTGAAGCCAGTCAGCTATTTTCGATGAGCCTTCCATCGTGTAGAGGTTGAGCGCGCCCTCTTGAAATCCCGGGACCTTCTCAGGCACCAGCTCCGCGCCCAAGCTGATAACGAGGTAGTCATACTTCAGAGGGCCGGCCGAAGTCTCCACGATCTTTTCGACCGGTCGAATTGAAGTTGCCTCCGCGCGGATAAGCTCCACGCCGGGTCTCAGCATCTGGACCACAGGCTTTTGAATCTGCGCCGGCGTCCGTTCGCCGGTGAGCACCCACAGAAACGATGGCGAGAACACAAAGTTCTCTTCTCTTTCGACCAGGACAACGCGGTGCCGCCCGCCGAAGCGCGCGGCGAGCGCGTTGGCGACAGTCTGGCCTCCGATTCCACCGCCTAGAATGAGAACTGTTTTTTGTTGGCTCATAGAAGAATTAGAAAGAAACGACCTTGTCCGAGTCCCGAATGATTTCGTAAAGATCCTTCATCGTCGACAGCGGGCACAATTCAGAGCCGCTCGAGTTCCGCAGCTTTAAGCATGTGCCGCAGGCCAGTATCTTCCCGCCTCCGTCCACCAAAGCCTGCATCTGCTCGACGACCTTGAACTGCTCGGTGTTCAGCTTCTCGCACTCAACGCCTTTGGCGAGCAAGAATACGCTGACGGCGTCGCCCTGCTTGACCGCGAAGACGCCGAGGCGAAAGGCGTTCCAGACCGTTTCCGGGTCCATCGAATAAATCACGATGCTGAGTTTCATATTCATCCTCCCGTCAATCTGACTCCCTTATCGCCGCGCACCGCCCCCTCGCAGATTGTGGGCGATTGTTCCTTGAGCCTCCAGCTTTTCCAGGAGGACCTCCCTCAAGAGGTCATAGGCCTTGAGCATCCGGGGCTGGGAGAGCCGGTAGAAGATACGCTGACCATCCCGGCGCGCAAGAAGAATCCCTTTTCCCCGCATGATCGACAACTGCTGCGAGACGTTGGCTTTGGGGAGGCCCATCTTCCGGCACAACTCCCCAGCGGTCGTTTCACCGTCCCGCAGCAAGTCGATGATCTCAAGCCTCTTGGCGTTGGACAACACGGAGCAGACTTGCGCGTGAAGTTCATAGATCAGCTTATTGTTTCGTTTCGGGGGCATAGAGATAATTGCGATGTTTCGCAACTATATTATGGAATAAAGACGCGCAAGGCATCAACCCAAGATCGTGCAGGTGCGGAAACTCCTGGCCCCCATCATCGACGCCATGCTCCTGGCCAGCCGGCATTCCATGCGCGGCTATACCTTTTGAAGAGACGAGGCCAAAAGACTGGAATTAGGGGGTGGGCGTAGTCGCCGTGATCGAGAGCTGCCACGGTCGGCACATTGCCGTGCCTAAGACTTCGCCCATACGGAAAAGAAAAAATCCGATGACTATCGTCGCCGCGACGTTGGCGAAAGCTCGGACTGTATCGCCGTTCTTCATGAGATTGGACGACTCGAGCATCAGCGTCGATAGGGTTGTGAAGGCCCCGCAGAAGCCAATTATGAGCAGCATCCTGGCATTGGGCCCGAGGAGAAACTTGATCTCCGAGAGGCTGTTAAGAACGCCGATCAGGAAGCAGCCCGACAGATTGACAACCAGTGTTCCGTACGGGAAGCGGGTTCCAAAAACTTGATAGACGGCTCCCGTCAGAACATAACGAGCTATTCCACCCGCCGCGCTTGCTGCCACGAGTCCGATCCATTTTCCCATAAAAAAACCCCCACCGAGTTTCGGCAGGAGTTGTCATCCCCGACTGAAGCCAGGGCGGTTTAGGCGAACTCCATCGCCTTGTGTCAATTATAGGAAATGCTGGGATGACACTTTTCCCATTCCAAGCGTCTATTCCATCGGAGATCAGGAAACGATAAAATAGAACCGCTGAAAGGGTCCGGAAGGGTCATATCTTCCGGAGGAAGGGAGTGGTCGGGCCGCCACTCAAGGAGACGCTCATGTCCTTTGGACTTCCGGCCCTCATCGGCCTTGGCGTGATCATGGCCCTCGTCTTGGTGCTTCCCTTTTCCGTGCGCTGGGTGGAGGAGGAACTCGAAGGCTTTCTTCTTGTGATGGGTTGCCTGGCGGTCAGCATCTCCCGCCAGTGGACCGGGCACCTGGTCTCGGAGGCGCTATCGGAGCCGCTTAAAATTTGTTGCGCCGTGCTGCTCTTCGGCTTCGCCTTCCGCCGCTTTCGCGGCGCTATCGCCAACGGCGTCTTAAAACTCTCGGCCAAACTGGGCCTTCCCGTGTTCTCTTTCGCGTTGGTGGTCACGCTTGGACTGGCGTCGAGTGTCGTCACCGCCATCGTCGCCGCCCTTATACTTGTGGAGGCTGTCTCCGCGCTGCGTTTGGACCGGAGGACGGAGCTCTCGCTCGTGATACTGGCGTGCTATTCCATCGGCCTAGGCGCTGCGTTGACGCCTATCGGGGAGCCGCTCTCCACGATCGCCACGGCGCGTTTGACCGGCCCGCCGCATCACGCCGACTTCTTCTTTCTGGCGAGGCTGTTGTGGTCTTGGCTGGTGCCGGGCATGCTGGTCCTCGGGATTCTGGCGGCCAGGCAGGGGGCGGGTATCGTCACCCGTTCCGGGGGACTCTCTCAAGACGCGTCCGAAGATGTTTGGACCGTTGTTCGTCGGGCACTGAAAGTCTATGTCTTCGTGGCCGCGCTCGTTCTGCTTGGCCGCGGTCTTTCCCCTTTAGTGGAGCGCTGGCTCGTCCGCATGCCGGCGAACGCCCTTTATTGGGCGAACATCTCCTCCGCCGCCCTGGACAACGCCACATTGGCCGCCGCCGAGTTGTCGCCACGCATGGACATCGATAGGATTCGGGCCGTGTTGATCGCTCTTTTAGTTTCGGGAGGCATGCTTATTCCCGGGAATATTCCGAACATCATCTCCGCACAGAAATTGGGCATCAAGAGCCGTGAGTGGGCCCGCGCCGCCGTTCCGCTCGGACTCGTCATGATGACGGTCTATTTCTTCGCGCTGCGGTTGGTCGCGCCCTAGGCAGAGCTACCGCTCCAGTCGAAACCAGAGGAAGCCGTGCGCGGCCAAACTCATGACATAGGGCACCGCGCCGATCGGGGGAAATCGCGTGTTGCCAAACATCTCTACCGGCGTCCAGCCCGTGAAGTGCTGGAGGTCGAGTTGAAACGGCTGCGCGTAACGCGAGAGGTTGATTAGAACCAGTAGGACCTGTCCTTCATGTTCCCGGAGATAGCACAGCACCTTTTGATTGGCCGGCTCCAACAACTCGAATGTGCCGCGGCCGAACGCTGGATGCCGCCTCCGTATGCCGATGAGCCGTTTCATCCAATGCAGAAGCGAGCCCGTTAGCCGCTGCTGGGAATCGACATTGATCGCCTGATAGCTGAACTCGGGATTGAGCACCGGCTGGGCATAGAGCCGCTCAGGGTCCGCGGTCGAAAATCCCGCGTTGCGGTCGGAGCTCCACTGCATCGGCGTGCGCACGCCGTGACGGTCATCCAGATAGATATTGTCGCCCATGCCGATCTCGTCGCCGTAGTAGATCACCGGGCTTCCCGGAAGAGAGAGTATCAGGGATGCCAGCAGTTCCATGCGGCGTCTTCCGAAGCCCAGGAGCGGGGAAAGCCGCCGTCGGATTCCCCCGTTCACCTTCATCTGCGGATCGTGCGCGTACTCGGCCAGCATGTACTCCCGCTCCTCCGGGGTGACCATCTCCAAGGTCAGCTCATCATGGTTTCTAAGAAACAAGGCCCATTGGCAGGAGCTTGGGATCGACGGCGTCTCCCGGAGGACGTCGACGATCGGCTGGCGCTCCTCTTTGCGGATAGCGATGAAGATGCGCGGCATCAGCGGGAAGTGGAACGCCATGTGGCACTCGTCGCCCTCGCCGAAGTAGGGGCGGACCTCGGCCGGCAACTGATTAGCCTCGGCCAGCAAGACCCGCCCATCGTAGTCCTTGTCGATGGCCGTGCGGAGTTCCTTGAGGTAGGAGTGCGTTTCGGGGAGATTCTCGCAGTTCGTGCCCTCCCGTTCGAAGAGATACGGCGCCGCGTCCATGCGGAAGCCGTCGATCCCTCGGTCCAGCCAAAAGCGCATGACCTTCAGCATCTCGGCGCGCACCTCGGGGTTGTCGTAGTTGAGATCGGGCTGATGGGAGAAGAAACGATGCCAGTAATAGGCGCGCGCGACCGGGTCCCAGGTCCAGTTCGACTTCTCGGTATCCGTGAAGATGATCCGCGCGTCTTTGTACTTCTGAGGATCGTCGGACCACACGTACCAGTCCCGCTTGCGGCTGTCCGGATTGCGCGCGGACTGAAACCAGGGATGTTGATCGGAGGTGTGATTGAGGACGAGATCGGCAACGACGCGGATCTTCCGTTCGTGCGCGGCTTTGACGAGGCGCTCGAAATCCTCGACTGTCCCATAGTCGGGGTGGATGCCATAGAAATTGGAGATGTCGTAGCCGTCATCGCGCATGGGCGACGGATACATCGGCAAAAGCCAGATGCAGTCGATCTCGAGCTGTCGCAGGTAATCCAGCTTCTGTGTCAGGCCGTTGAGATCGCCGATCCCGTCGCCGTTCGAGTCGTAGAACGACTTGATCGGGACTTCGTAGAAAATGGCGTCTTTATACCAGGACGCGCCCTCCGCCACCTACGCCTCCTGAGACGGCGAAGACCTTGCCGCCAGAGACTTGAGCAACCGGTCCACCTGTTTGCGATCCGAGAAGATATACTGCGCTTCCGAGGCGTTTACGCGGCCCACGCGGATCGTCAGCGCCCTCGGCCCCAAAGTGCGGAATCCTTCTTCGTCGGTGCGGTCGTCGCCGATGAAGACGCCCATCCAGTCGCCCGTGAGCTGATTTCGGATCGCGTCCAAGGCATGTCCCTTGTTCCACGGGACCAAGGAGCGGATGTCATAGGTCTTCTTGCCACGAAGGATGCGGAACCTGTTCCGAAGTTCCGCGAACCGGGTCCGAACCCGATCCGCGAGGCGCCTGATGTAGCGCTTCGGCACTTTACGGTAATGGACGGCCATGCCAAGCCGCTTGCGTTCGACGATCGCGCCGGGAATATCCTTGAGGTCCTCTTCCAGGGGCCGCCAACTGGCAGCGTCGAGCTCGCCGGCGTGTGGATGAGTCCACTGAAGGCCCGGGCCATCGATTTGCAGACCGTGGTTGCCGGCGTAATAGACGCCGGGCAGTCCGACCCGCTTCTTGATGTCCTCCAGGCCTCGTCCGCTTAGAATGGCCACTTTGATGTCGGGCCTTTGGATCAGGGCCCGCAGCAAGCGCCGGGTATCGGAGGAAAGAACCGCCTTTCTCGGCGAATCGACGATTTTGGACAGAGTCCCATCGAAATCGAGGCCGAGCAGGATGCGCGAGGTGAGGAAGTCCGGCTTTGCGAAACGGTTCTGAACGCGAGCCCAATCCGTCATGCCGAGGGAACTCCCGGCCTCGGCTCCGCGCGGATTTGGGTCAATTCCGTGATGAGATTCCCGGCCCAACGATAGATGTTGTTCTCTTTCACGGTCTCCCTAAGCCGCTGCATGCGCGTGCGCCGCTCCTCCGGAGACATCTCCAGCGCGATGCGGATCGCCTCCGCCGCCTGATCAATGTCATATGGGTTGACGATCAAGGCGTCGGACAGTTCTCGCGAGGCGCCGGCGAAACGGCTGAGCACGAGCGCCCCGTCCCCATCTTCCCGCGCCGCGACGAACTCCTTGGCGACTAAGTTCATGCCATCGGAAAGTGAGGTGACCATACAGACATCGGCCGCTCGATAATAGGGCTCGATTTCCTTGTGATTGTGATGCTTCTTGAGATAGACGATCGGCTGCCAGTCGGCCATCTTGAATTTCCAGTTGATGCGGTCGGCCTCTGCGTCAGTCTCGGCCAAGAATTGGTTGTAGCGTTTGATGTGCGTCCGGCTTGGGGCGCCGATTTGCACGAAGGTGAAGCGTCCCTTGTATTTTGGGTGCTTATCGAGAAATCGCTCCACGGCACGGAAGCGCTCCAGGATGCCCTTGGTGTAGTCCACGCGATCGACGCCCACTCCCAGGAACTCCGCCTTCGTCCTGAGCTCCTTGAGCAGCGCGGGTTTGTCGACTTTTGTGGATGGGTCGCCCGCCTTATCCTTTTCCGGGCCGGGGAAATGAACGCTGATGGGAAACGGTTTGACCGCCGTGAGGTGGCCCTCCTTAATGACGGAAAAGCGTTCGCGGTCGATTCGGCACTCCATGGTGCGGTCGACGGTCTCGAGGAAATTGTTGCAATGGTACTGCGTATGGAACCCCATCAAGTCGGCGCCCAGCATGCCGCGCACGAGTTCCGTCTGCCAGGGGCAGATGCCGAAAGATTCCGGGTTCGGCCAGGGTATGTGCCAAAAGAGAGCGACACGCGCGTCGGGCCGCTTTTCCTTGATCATCCTGGGAAGGACGGCGAAATGATAGTCCTGGACCAGGACGCAGGGTGATTTTTGATCCTCGATCTCCTCAAGGACGGCGTCCGCGAACTTTTGGTTGGCCGCTCGATACTGCATCCAGTCTTCCGGACGAAAATCAGGACGGACGTGGGCGATATGGCAGAGAGGCCAAAGGCCCTCGTTGGAGAAGCCGTAGTAGTAGCCGTTCTCCTCTTCGGCGGTGAGCGCGACCCGCCGCAGCGTATACTGGGGGTCTTCCGGCGGAACCCGGACGCGGCTGCGCTTATCAACGAAGTCCCAGTCAGCGTCGCCCGCGCCGTGCGCGATCCAGGTCCCGCCGCAGGCCCTCATCAGCGGGTCGAGAGCCGTGACTACGCCGCCCGCGGGCACGATCACCTCGACCTCGCGGCCCTTAAAGCGGTGCATGTACGGCTCCCGGTTCGAGACGATGACGAGCGGCTGGCCGCCGAGCTTCGTCTTGACGTGATCCTTGAGGCGCTCCGGGGTCCACAGGGACTCGGAGATTTGACGCAGCCTCGCTTCTTCTTCGGCGGCGGTCTTGGCCACGGAGAGGTGCCGCGCGAAAGTCTTGACCTCCTTGGCCATCGGCCCAAATAGGTCTGTGTGAGGGAGGGCCGTCGGGTCCAACGGGTCGCCCGCGCGTTGGTTTCGCATCCACTCGGCCATCTGCGCGACGGGCGCGAGAATGTCCCAGCGAATCACTAACAGCGTGACCAAGGCCAAGAGGAACACTTGCGCCAGAAGACGAAAGAAATTGTTCCTCCAGACGTCGCGCAGGCGGGCGTGGACATGCGCGGTATTTTGAAACAGGATCAGCGACCCGGTGATGGCGCCCTCATCCGAGTGCAGCGTCAGCGCGTAGGCGTGCTGCTCCCCCGTCTTGACCCGGACGAACTTCGTTATGGGGGTTTCAGCCCTGAGCGCTTCAGAGGCGAGTCCGCTGACAAGGTCGGCCTCGTCCTGAAGGGCTGGTGTCGCCGCGAGTACGTCGCCTTTGGCATTAGTGATCGCGATTCCGCTCAGGCGCCCGCGATTGCTGAACTTGCCCACGAATTGCTCGATTTTCTTGCGATCGCGCTGGAACAGCGCCGGATCGACGGCGGTGTCGATGCTTTCAGCGAGGATGGCACTGCGACGCTCGAGGTCCTCAACGAGCCGGCCACGTTCCGTGCGCATTTGAATATAAGTCGCGCCGCCAACAACGAGGCAGGCGGTCATGGCGAGCGCAACGATGAGGCGGGCCGTTATTCGCATGTGGTCGATTCAGCCTTCGCGGCCGATAGGCGGAAAAAAATAGCCGCCACCCATGTCGCAGGATGGCGGCCCGACCATCCAAGTCCTCCGGAAAGCGTCTCCGGACCCTTTGCTGAGATGATAGTTTACATTGCTGGGGAGGAAGTTGCCAGGCCATGCGTGGCATCGTCCGCGAGATCAGGCGCAAGGCCAGCGCCGCCTGCGAGGGTCGTGATCTCCGCGCGAACATACGCGCCCGGCTCTATTGGCTCCGACGCAAAGGCAGCGCAGTCTAACGGGACGAATAAAACCGTGGTTATCCCGGGAGTTTATCTTTAGATCCGTCAAATCCGGCCTTGCACAGAATATCTTCCATCAGGCACCAGCGTGTGAAGGCTGATTGGAGAAGGTTCGCACCAACAAACGCGGTGAACCAGAGAAATCTCGGATCGACCCAATGGGCGAGAGCGAGGCTGAGAAGAACGAATGTTCCGGCAATAGCTCGGATACGGTGTTCTAGGTTCATATTATTCTCCTCCGGCGCGGCCACGCCGACTTTCTAGCATGAAGTACAACACCGGCACGGCGATGCGCGACAGCAAGGTGGAGGCGACCTCGCCCGCCATCAGCGCTATCGCCAGGCCCTGGAAGATCGGGTCGAAGAGGATCACGCCCGCGCCGGCGACGACAGCCGCAGCGGTCAATAGCATGGGCCTAAAGCGGACCGCGCCCGCGTCGATGACCGCATCGCGCAGGCTCATGCCCTCGCGGCGGCGCAGCGCGATGAAGTCCACGAGGATGATCGAGTTGCGCACAACGATGCCCGCTCCGGCGATGAAGCCGATCATGGAGGTCGCCGTGAAGAACGCGCCCATCGCCCAGTGCGCGGGTAGGATGCCGACGAGTGTCAGCGGGATCGGCGCCATAATGACGAGCGGGATCGTGAAGGACTCGAACCAGGCGACGACGAGGCCATAAATGAGAAGCAGGACCAAGGCGAAGGCGATCCCCATGTCGAGGAACACCTCGTAGGTGATCTGCCACTCACCATCCCATTTCAGCGCGAGCTTCGACGCGTCGTCGGGCAGGCGCGTGTACCAAGTCTCGAGGTCGATACCCGCGTCTTTGGCCAGCGCCTCGATGCGCGGCTTCAGGTCGAGCAAAGCGTAGACCGGGCTTTCGGTGCGCCCTCCGACCTCGGCGATCACGTAGGACACGGGGCGAAGGTTCTTGTGATAAAGGGGCGCGTCCGATTCGACGTTCGTCAACCGCGTGAGCGCGCCGACGGTCATCGGTGTTCCGCCGCGCGTGATCAGTGGCAGGGCGCGCACGGCGTCGAGCGTGCGACGCTTATCCGCAGGCAGGCGTAAAGTAATCTCGACGGGCTCGAGCTCGTTGTCCATGTGCGCCAGATCCAATGTTTCACCGGCAAGCCCGATGCGCACGGCCGCCGCGACCGCAACCGGGGCGATGCCGTTGAGTGTGGCCTTCTCCCGGTCCGCGACCAGGCGGCTTAGCGGTTCGGGGGAGGGGACGTAGGTGTCCACGTCGGTGATGTCCGGGGTCATTTCCAGCAATGCCTTCAGGCGGCGGGCGAAATCATCGCGCTTGGCGGCGTCCGGGCCGTAGACCTCGAAGACCAAGGTCGACAGCACCGGCGGTCCGGGGGGAACCTCGGCGACCTGGACGCGCGCGCCGTGTTTACGTGCGATCTCAGTTGCGGCCGGGCGTACCCCGCGGGCGATGGCGTGGCTTTGCCGTCGCTTGCCTTTCGGGGTCAGCTGTACGACAAGATCGGCCTGATCGGGATTTGTTCTTAGGAAGTAATGACGGACAAGGCCGTTGAAGTTATACGGGGCGCCGACGCCGAGATAAGAGATCACGCGCTGAGTTTCCGGAAGTGCCCGCAGGACGGTGGCCAGTTCCTCGGCCGCGGTTCGCGTCGCGGCCAAAGACGAGCCTTCGGGCATGTTCAGCACGACCTGGAAGTCGTCCTTGTCATCGAACGGGAGCATCTTGATGATGACGGCTTTAAACGGCACGAGGGCCGCCGCGGCCAAGAGCATGAGCGCCGTCGCGGCCAGGTACCAGCCTCGCGCTTTGCGATCATCGAGCAGGCGGCCCATCACGCGCCGATAGAGGCGGTCGAGCGCTCCTTCCTCGGAATGAGCCTTCGCCGGAGCCGGCTTCCAAAAGGCCAAGATCTTCACGAACGCCCACGGGGAGACCACGAAAGCGATGAAGGCCGAGAACAGCATCGCAAACGACGCGCCGATCGGGATCGGGCGCATGTACGGCCCCATCAGCCCGCCGACAAAGGCCATGGGCAGGATCGCTGCGATCACGGCCCAGGTCGCGAGCAAGGTGGGATTGCCGACCTCGTCGGTTGCGTCCACGGCGAGCTTCCACAGCGGGCGGCCGTCGCCCATGGCAAAATGGCGGTGGATGTTCTCAACGACGACGATTGCGTCGTCAACGAGGATGCCGATCGAAAAAATGAGTGCGAACAAGGTGATCCGGTTGAGCGTGTAACCCATCAGCCAGTAGACCAACAAGGTCAGAGCGAGCGTGACCGGGACCGCGATGAGCACGACCAGCGCCTCGCGCAGGCCGAGGGCGAGGGCGACGAGCAAGGTGACCGACAAGGTCGCGAGCAACATGTGGAACAGGAGTTCGTCAGACTTATGCTTCGCGGTTGCGCCATAGTCGCGCGTGACCGTCACGATCAGCGCCGCCGGGAGCGCCTTGCGCGCATTCTCGACACGGGCAAGCGCTGCGCGGGTGACCGTGGTGGCGTTGGCTCCGCGGCGCTTGGAGACCTGTACGGTGACTGCCGCCTGGGGTGCCATGCCGGTGGAGGACGCACCGAGCGCAGCACCGTCGAAAACCGCGACCTCGCGTTCGTCCTCGTCGGTCCCATCGATGACCTTGGCGACGTCAGACACGAGCACCGGCCGTCCGTCCGAAACGCCAAGCACGACGCCGCGCAGATCGTCGGCCGTCCGGATGAAGGCGTCGGTCTCAACCTTGACGGCGCGTCCTCCCGCGTCCACCGTTCCGGCCGGCAGGCGCCGGTTCGAAGCTTTTAAGAGGCCGGCCAGATCGAGCGGGGATAGGCGGCGGCGTGCCAAAGCCTCGGGGTCGAAAAAGACGGACAACCGGCGGCGGCGGCCGCCGATGATCTCGACGTCGGCCACGTTCTCGACTGTGGTCACGACGCGCCGCAGTTTGGCGGCGGCCCGGCGCAGCTCAAGGGGGCTCAGGCCCTCGCCGGTTAAGGTCAACGCCAGCACAGGCACATCGTCGATGGAGCGAGGCTTGATGAGGGGCTGTCCCGCGCCGGGAGGGAGCATGTCGAGGTTGGCGAAGGTCTTGGTGTAGACGCGCGTCATCGCATCGTCGGGATCGGTGCCGACCTTGAAGCGCACGATGAAAAACGCGCCATTGGTCTGCGCGGTCGCGTAGACATATTCGACACCCGGGATCTCCATGAGGCGGCGCTCGCCGACGGCGACAACGCGCTCCTCCACCTCTCGTGCGCTCGAGCCGGGCATGGGCACCATGATGTCGAACATCGGCACGTTGATCTGCGGCTCCTCCTCGCGGGGCAGGCGCGCGGTCGCGAGCGCGCCAAGCGCGATGGCGCCGAGCACGATCAAGGCCGTCATCTTGGAGCGGATGAAGGACTGGGCCAGGCGTCCGGCAGGCCCAAGAGGAGCGGGGGCGGTCATCGTGATTTCTCCAGGCTACGGCTGAGCGCGTCCACGGCGGCAGCGTCGAATCGGCCTTGCGCGGCGAGCAACGACGCCCAATCCGCACGCTGACGATAAATGGTCTCAAGACAGGCTTCTTCCAGACGCGCGACGGCTTCCTCCGCGCGCAGGACATCGAGCACGCTTTGGCGGCCCTCCCTGTACAGGGGGCGTACCTGCTCAAGCGAGTCGCGCGCTCTTGCCAGGGCCTCGCGCAAGTCCGGTAGGACGGCGTTTAGGCCCCTAAGTCCGGCGGCGCGGGCCAGCACCTCGCCGCGGGCCGCGTCCTCGGCGCCCGTCCCGGCGGCAGCGGACGCGGCCTCGTCGGCCTTGGCGCGAGCGCGGCGCGAGGCATAGGCGGGGTCGCCGAAGAGCATGCTTGCGCGCACGCCCACCAGGCGGCTCGCCGCACCCGAGTTCAGTCCGTTGGCGGCGTTGTTCACCGCGGCAAAAGCGTCTACGCTCGGCAGGAGGCTTTGCCGCGCGCCCTCGCGGCGCACGCCCGCCGCCCGCGTGCGCAGGCCGGCCGCGCGCAGATCGGGGCGCGAGCTCAGGGCCGCGGCGACAAGGGCCGCATCGTCCTCAAGCGGTGGCTGCCAGTCCCGGAGAGTTCCCGTCGTCTCGGGTGCCGGGCCGCCGAGCAGGACGCCGAGCTCGGCGCGGGTTGCCTCGCGCTCGGCCGCGGCACGGCTGCGCCAGGCCTTGAGTCCCGACAGGAGCGCCAAGGCGGCCTGGTGGTCGGAGCCCAGCACGAGCCCCTGCTTCTTGAGGCGCTCCGCGCTCTCGACGGCGTTTCTCGCGGACGCGATACGGGTGTCGAGTTCATCGATAAACATCCTGGTCTTAATATCGCGCAGGTAGGCGTCGGTTGTGCGCAGGCGCACGGACTGGGTCGCGGCGCCACCCATCACCTCCGCCTCATCCTCATCGAGCGAGGCGAGTTTACTAGCGCGCGTTAGCTCGAAGCCGGTGAACAGGGGCATGCCCAGCTCCAGACTCCCGTGCGTGGCCGTGCGGTAGCCGGGGCGGTTGAGCGTGTCGGGGTTGAAGTCGGGCGCGGTCACACGGCGCTGCTGCATGAGTTCGCCGAAGGCAAACAGAGGATCGTCGCTGCGCATGGCCGAAACACGGGCGTTCAGACGCGGCCAGCGGCTCCAATAGGCCTCGCGGCCCGCAGCCTCGGCCTGGGTCCGGCGCGCCTTCGCCTCGGCAGCGGCCGGAGAACGAGAGACCGCCGCGTCGACCGCGGCGGTCAGGTCCATCGCCGTGGCGGGTGTGGCGTTCAGAAGCAGAAACAGTGAAAATATTTTCATAGTACGCCGTTGGAAACGACCGGACTCATTTTATGTCCCATAAACATTATTCCTTTATTCGACCGACTTAAACGGCCACAACGGAACCTTCGACTTCAACGGGCTGGCGGAGGCTGTTCGAAACGATGCAGTGTTTCTTGGCCATGTCGAGCAGACGGGAAGCCTTCTCGGCGTCGGCACAGCGCACGGTCACCTTCAGCGCAATACGCGTGAAGCGCAGGCCCTCAGGCGTCTTATCCAGCGTACCCTCCGCTCGGCTCTCGTAGCCGGCGTACTCGAGTTTGGATTTCGCCGCGATAGCGGCGAAAGTCGTCATCAGGCACAAGCTGGCCGAAGCCAGGAGCAGGTGCTCCGGGCTCCAGACTTGATCCGTGCCGCCGAATTCGGGCGGCGGCCCACCGGCAAGCGACGGCCGCGGCCCAGCGCTCAGCGTCCCGCGCGGGCCGCTTTCGCCGGTCAAAGTCACTTCATAGCGATGCGGAAACGGAGCGTTCATGGCGTCCTCCTCGGGGGGAATGCCCCTCTCACTCTTTGGATGCGGGACGCCCCAAAAGGGTTCAGGGGAGCGTCACCTAAATATTCCGCAACGCAGCGGCCAGCGCACGACGCGCGGTGACGGGAGGCTTGTAGGTACGCTTGAGGGCTTGCAAAATTCGGACTGTGCGCTCAAGGCTGGCCAGCAGGCTGGCGCAGGAGCGGCAGGAGGCGCGATGACGGGCCAGAAGCTTGTGTTCGGACGCGGGAAGCTCGCGATCCAGATAATCGAGCAGGAGTGCCACGCGGCGACGGCAGGCCAGGCGCTCGAGCTTCATCGCTTGGACTCCTTCGCGCCGAAGGCGCGCTCGAACTCGTCGCGCAGGAACAGGCGCCCCCGGTGCAGGCGGGATTTGACCGCCGCCACGCTCAGCTTTAGTATCTTCGCAGTCTCCGCCGTGGAGAGCCCTTCGACGTCTCGCAGGGTCAGCACGAGGCGGTAATCCATGGGCAGCTTCGCGAGCGCGCGGGTGACCTTCTCGACGAGTTCCTTCTTGTTGGCGGCCTCCTCCGGAGTGGGGCTCCAGTCCCGGAACTGATGCGCCGCGTCGTCATCGTGGTCGTGAGGGCGGTCGAGCAGCGGCACGAACGGCTCGCTCGACTTTTTGCGCCGCCGCATTAGGCATAGGTTCGAAGCAATCCGGTAAAGCCAGGTGCCCAACTCCGAGTCGCCGCGAAAAGACTTCAGCTTCTTAAAGGCGGTCAGGAATGTGTCCTGGTAGACGTCGTCAGCCTCCGCCGGCAGGCCCACGCAAACATGCTTAGCCAGGCGGTAGATGCGGTCCTCGTAGCGGCCGACCAGGCGCGAGAACGCCTGGGCATCCCCGCTGCGGCTACGTTCGATCAGATCGCGCTCCGCTATCATCGCGTGCTATTTTATGAAATTTCCATGGAGGTACGAAGTCCGTTGAATCCTTTTGAGATCCAAGGCATCTCAATAGATGAAGCCTGAGGAGGAGAATATATGACCAAGATGATTTTAGGAGTCGTCGGGGGCGCGATCGTGGGGTACCTTTGGTACCGGGTGGTCGGCTGTTCCACGGGAACTTGTCCCCTGACCTCGAACCCTTATATCAGCACGCTGTACGGTGCCGTGATGGGGTTGCTCATGACGGGCTCAGCCCTGAGCGGCGGCAAGCCGGAACTGTTCCAGCGTCTGGCCGTGACGCAGGCCGCCGAGTTGGCGAAGCAGACTGGAACCCTCATCCTCGATGTGCGCACGCCCCAGGAATATGCGCAAGGCCACCTCCCGAGCGCCGTCGTACTGCCCTTGGACGAGCTGTCCCACCGCCTGGGGGAGTTGCCCGAAGACAAGAAGACCCCGGTGCTGGTCTACTGCGCCACGGGGCGTCGCTCGCAGGCCGCTGGGCGGTTCTTGGCGGAGAAGGGCTATATGTCGGTTAAGGAACTCAAGGGAGGCATCACAGCATGGGGGGCGGAAGGCCGTCCGGTCGTTCGATGAAGGCGTTCCATTCCCTCGTCGATTCGGTTCCCTGGCTTATCGCCGTCGTCGCGGCCGACTACCGAGTCCAATATGGGGCATGAGCGAACATGGGCAATGTCGAAGGGCTTGCGGTGAATCACCATCGGAAAGCCGTGTATGGGAAAACTGTATGCACGGTTTGATGAGGGGGCGCTGGAAACGTGCCGGACAACCGGCTCGGTGTTCCCGCAGCCTATCCTCTCCAGGCATTCGATCAAGAGAAAGCGGCGTGGGAGATGCGAACAGCCCCCTATAACTCCAGATCCAAAAAGGTGAAGGGTCGGGTCGCGCAGAACAAGCCCCTGGCCCCGATCATCGACGCCATGCTCCTAGCCGGTGGCCATACCATGCAGGGCATCCTCCGGGAGGTCCGACGCAGGGCCAGCGCGGCGTCCAGAGGTAAGGACCTCGCGGCCAACGTCAGGGCTCGGATGGTATCCTACACCCGCAAAGGCTGGCAGGTCGTCAAGGACGACGAGAAGCGGGTCAAGCTCGTACAGAAGGCGGTCTGACCGTATGCCGCACGACTCCTTGCTGGACGGGTTCATTCGGCATCTGCGGGTGGAGCGGGGGCTCGCAGGTATTGGGGAGGTGAAGGAGCGGCATCCACGAATTGGTCCTATCGGCGCGTATCGACAAAATCGAACGCGGGCAGCTCCTTTAAGCCGTAAGCTTCAAGTGCTAATCCATCGAGCTGTTTGAAGTCGCGATTATTAAACGCGACGCGAATAGCCTTGGTCAGCTTTGGGGGCAGATTCGCGGGATTTGGAACGCGGATTCGGCGCAGATATTGTGCCTGGAACCTGAGATAGCTCCCACGCATTTTGGTCGCATAGGACCAGATGAAAAATAGCGCGACCTTCGAACTGAGAAGGCCACCTAGGACTTCCATGTCCCAGGAATCCGAGACGACGAAGTAGAGGTTATGGTGCGGGTGATATTGGCCCTTATCGAGAGCGACCTCGTTTGAGCCCGCGATATCCGGGATAAGCAGTTTGGGTACTGATACGAGCTCTGGATAGACCCGGTCAATCGTGCGAAACCACGAACCTGGATTTTTCTGCGCGACATGGCGGCTCTTGATATCCAAGACGTTCGTTTCGAAGTAGCGGCGCAGTCGGGGGTAGTCCGACAGCTTAATGAGGTGTCCGTCTTTATCGAATGTGTTGATGACAAAATGATGCCCGTTCTTGATGCGACCACTCTCGATGTCGGAACGCATGACGAGTGGTACGAGCCTGTCTTTTTCGATATCTGCATCTGCAGTAACGATGTAGGAAGCGTCGTTGCCGGTCGCCACGCCGATGCGGACCCTGGTCTTGCCGTCGGCTTCCAGGAGTTCGAAACGAGATTCGAGGTCTCTCAATGCCTTGAGATGTTCGGGCGGGCTCATGACCCAGGGCTCATCGCCGCCGAACCAGGATGGATAGCGGGTGAAGACCGCGGCATTCGCCTTGTGGGGAGTGCTCAACGCCTGACTGAGGGTTCGGCACTCCTCATGCGATGCGCTCACAAAGCGTGCGACAGAGACGCCTTCCGTTTTGGCTGGGGTGATGGCGAAAATCGACGGATAGGCGATTACCTCGGATTCAAACGGCGAAGTCTGGTGAAGATCGATATAGGCCTTGACGCTAAAACGCTCCGTGATGATCCGGCGCAGCGGAGCGCCGTAGCGATTCAATGTCCATCGGTCGGCGCAGATGAATGAGACCGTGCCGCTTGCGTTGAGAAGGTCGAGGCTTCTCTCGATGAAGGCGACGTAGATGTCGGCGCGGTCATAAAGCGATTCGTAGCGCTGGCGATAGGCGCTCTGAATCTCGGGGGCCAGCTGCTCTATGCGGATGTATGGCGGATTGCCAACGATGGCATCGAAGGTGCCCGAATCGATCGGCGCGAGCAGGAAATCATCCTGCCGGACCCACTTCTCAACTAGGCTTCTGGCCGCGCCATTGCCGATTCCTTCCTCGTTGAGCGCCTTCTCGACGGCCTTCCGGGTAGCGTCAACATGAGATTGGTCGATGTCAAAGGCGAGGATGCAGTCCGCGAGTTGGGAGGGTTTGCGGCGGTGGAGGCGGGCGGACTTGACGAGCCGCCGGGCGGCTGCAACGAGGAAGGCCCCGGTCCCGCAGGAAGGCTCAAGCAGGCGAAGAGAGGCGAGGTCCTTCTCCTCGGTATAGCCCGCCAAGTCTAGGATGAGATCAACGATGTGAGGCTTGGTTAGGACGACCCCGTGCGTTTCTCCGGACGAGCGCTTCCCATAGTTATAGGCCTCGGGGCCAAACTTGATGGGTAGGCTTAGTATTGGGTTCATCCTCATATATCTTACGATTGAGAGGCCACAATAGTTCCAATGTGGCCGGCCAGACTGACGAATAAATCGTGAATACGCAGATCGTTCGCGGGTTCTGCGTAGCGGCCAAGCTTACCTTCTTTCTCCGTCGAAAGGAGGAAGGCCGCCTTAGTGTAATACCGTTGGCGGACCAGCCTTCGCAGGAGCAATTCGTAACGCTTCGCATAGGAGGCATCACGGAACTCCGGGAAAACCTTGAAGTGAGGTTCTTTGACTCCGACTGGCTCCTGGGATTTCTTGCAGTCTTCCAGGAGCATGACCCATCCGAGCCAAGGCGTCGGACCTTTCCCGAAGGCTCCCTCTTCGTATGCGGTCCAAAGATCCTTGGATGTTCCGATGGCTTCTTCCGCTCGGTTGTTGAAGTTGTTGCCGAAGGACGGCCCGACTTGGGATTTCATCTCAAGGGCCGCGACGAGGTGTCCGTTATGGACCACGATCAGATCCCACATCTTGTTCGCCCGAAAAAATCCTGGCAACTCGACTTGGCGATCGAGATAGATGCTGGCCTTGGGCATGCCATTCTCGGCCAGGATTCGCGCGACGAGCGAGGCAAAGCCGGTCATCTGCTTGCCGCCGGTTACTCTTGTGCGGGTGCCTGTGTCCTTACCCTTGCCCTTTTTAGTCTTCCCTTGGTGACCGAGGGTTTCCCAGTAGTAGGCGACTGCCTCTTTGATTCCCTTGTCGATGCCGTTCAAGATGAGAGGCATCTCATTTCACCTTGGCAATGTCTTCAAGCATCACGACGACCTGTGAGCTGATTGAGCGGCGCGAGACAGCGGCCTGCTGCTCCACGACCTTGAAGAGGTCAAGCGGAAGATAAGCGCTGACATGCCGCCAATTCGGCGTGATGGTATGCGGGCTCAGATTCGTCTTCTTTTTACGCGCAGTCATAGAGATTATCCTTTGATAAAAGCAATAGCCCATTATACGCTATAGTAGAGTATCTCAAACAGATGGTAGGCTTCGATAGGTTGGCCGACCGATGTTCCGCAATGAATAACGCTGAGCGCTAATGCCAAAGCTAAGACGGGCGGGTCGCATGAACTTGAACCCTCGCGATATTCGACCACTTCACAACGTCAGAACGCCGGGATTGCGGGACGAGCTCGCGGCGGACATGAAGGAGTCTGGCTGGCAAGGGCGACCGCTGCTCGTCGTTGAGAACGAATCAGGCTATCAGGCATGGACTGGGAGCCATCGGATTGCCGCCGCGATTGAGGCCGGCATGTCCGAGGTGCCATGCTATGTAATTCCAGAGAAGATGATCGCGAAGTATGGCGACGTATGGGGGCTTGTCCAAGATTACGAGCGGCTCAACATTCTCCGTAAGACTGGGAATGAGACAGCGATTCGTTTAATGTGGCTGGAGGGGCGGGAATAGCTGCGTTTGGAATTACCTTGACTTCCGCGGCCGTCGAAGGTATTCCTTCAATGGCCATGATTGATTCGCGCCTGGACGAATGCCGTGAGCATCTTCGCTCCGAGCGCGGGCTCTCACCGCAGACGGTCGCCACCTACGTCCACCACGCGAAGGCGTACCTCGCGTTCCTGAAGGACGCGGGCTGCGCCGCGACCGACGCGACGCCTGACCATGTGACGGCGCATATAGGCGGGCTCAGGGAGCGCGGCCTGCGCTCGGCCCCCGTGTTCTGCGCCACGGTGGCCATCAAGACCTTCCACCGCTTTCTGCTCGCCAAAGGCCATGCTCCCCATGACCCGACGACGGGGCTCAAGTCGCCCAAGATCGTAAGCCGTGTGTCCGAGCCCCTATCCGTTGATGAGGTCGAGCGCCTGTTCGCTGCCGTGCCCGGACATGGGTTCGCGCATATCCGTGACCGGGCGATCCTGGCGATTCTCTACGGTTGCGGCCTGCGCGTCGGGGAAGCGTTGGGGCTCGATGCAGGGCAGATTCACATGGACGAGGGTTACGTCCGGGTGCTAGGCAAAGGCTCACGCGAACGCCTGGTCCCGGTTGGCCCGAAGGCTGCGGAGGCCTTGCTGCATTATCTGACGGCGAGACGGGATCGTTTCGGTGAGGTATCCGGCGCGCTCTTTCTCTCGCGCTGCGGAGCTCGGCTCAAAAAGGGCGGCTTCGGGCAGCGTCTAAAACGCTACGCTGCCCGGGCGGGGATCACCAAGCGCGTCCACCCGCACATCTTGAGGCACTGCTTCAGCGTCCATCTGCTGGCCGGCGGGGCGAATGTGCGGGCGCTGCAACTTTTGCTTGGCCACGCGAGCCTGGCGACGACGCAGAGATATTTGAACCTGGACTGGGCTACGCTGCGCGAAACTTGCCGGCTGGCGCATCCGCGGTTTTAGACGTTTTGCGGCGCCGCTTCCCATTGGCCTTCACGACCGCTGCTTTGGCCGCCCTGAAGATCGCCTTCGTATCCACCTTTTCGCCGCGGATGCCGGCGATGCGAAGGCGCAGTCGCGCCGGCAGTTTGTCGATGATCTCTTCCGTTCGTTTCTTGGCGAGAGCGTCGATGGGATTTGGCGGCAGCCCCGCCATCAAATCCTTGGCCTGCGGGCAGAACCGCAGAAAACTTGCGCGGGCCAGCGGCACGTACTTCAACGCGAGGCACAGATAAGCCCGGTCTTGGGCGTTGAGTGAGCGCTTGACCGGTTTTGGATGCTCCTCGCTGGAAAGCGGTCGGCCGAGGTGATCTTGCTCGACTATCCATTTGGCACGTCGACCGGCGGAGTTCTCCAGATAGATTGAAGCCCCGGCCGCCAGCGCGTAAAGAATCGTAGGCGAGGGTCGGCTCTTTCGCTGCAAAACCTCTTTACCCCACCAGGTGCGAAGCCGCAATCTCTGCTCTTTGTCCGAGCGCGATATATTTCTAAGCCATTCCTCGATCAATTCCCAATCCGGCGCGGCCAGCTCGCCTTTCTTCTGTCTGAGAAAGGCCGTGTAGGGGATGAGAAAGGCGGCGTAGAAATATCGCTCGTGATGGACGGCAAAGAGTCCGCGACGCTTTCCGTTGCCTTGCCTGTATTGCTCGGCCGATAGGCCGATGCGGACGTGATCGGCGTTGCGCATCGATTCTCGCAGGCGAGTGATCCAGCCGGCGGCCTTGCGCTCGAGGGACTTCTCCTGAGCGATATCCCAACCGATTCCGCTGATCTGCTCGTTGGCCTGGGCGAGAGTCGAGCCGAGAATCGCGAGCTTCTCCGCCAGCTCGGCCTTGCGCTTTTCCCGCTCATCGAGACGCTCGATCATATTGAGCGCCGGATGCTCGATGAGCCGCTTTAAGAAACGAGGATCGCCGTCGAGCATGCGCAATTGCTCGGCAGGCGCTGAATAGACGCGGGACTTAGGCCAGCCCATGGGAGATGTCAACCAAATGCCTCAGCGCGGCCGGGATTTGGGTGACTGAAGATTTTAGCAAAGCCTCGTAAGCTCATGTTGATGATCGCCAAGCAGGTCGCAAACAGGAGGCGCGCGATGGAGATTCTGACGGTGCAACAAGTGCTGGCCGCGCTGGGTATCACGCGAGCGCAGCTCTACTACGCCGAGGAGACGCATAAAATCCCGCCGGCGAGAAGGATGTCCACGGGCAAGCGCTACTACCTGCCTGAGGACTTGGATCAGATCAAGCGGCAGTTAAAAGGGCGCGGAGCGTAGGCAATGATCGCGATCGCGCTCAATCAAGCGGCCATGCGGGCTCAATTGGAGGTCATGTTCGGCGGCCTCCCCGCGGAGCTGTGCGATGGGCGCATTGAATTGGCTTGGACCGATCCTGAGGATGGCAGACTCAATCATGCCCGGCTTTTCGGGCTTGATGAGCTTGAGAAGATGGCGCAGGTCGCGGCCAGCATCAATGCGGTCCCGGGCAAAAGTCTTTATGTCGGTGCCAGTCTGCGCAAACCCAAGACGGCAAAATCTCGGCGCGCCACGGATGCGGATTTCTACGCGCTGACCTGCGCCTACGCGGACTTCGACGGTCCCGGGGATCTGGATCGCGCTGAGGCGCTCTGTCGTGAAAAAGGCGTCGAGCCTTCCTTCAAGGTCTACACCGGCCGCCATCCGCATGCGCGAGCCCAGTTCTGGTTTCGCCTCCAAGAGCCTCAGTGCGATCCCGAGGCCTGCCGCAAGCTCAACCGCGCCATCGCAGATGCGTTGGGCGGCGACGTCAGCGTGGTCAATCCTGGTAGGGTCATGCGCCTGGGCGGCTCCATTGCCTGGCCGAGAAAAAAGGGACGGATCATCGAACTCACCGAGTTCGTTCTCCCCGAGGGCGCGGCATGAGGGTCTACGAATTCGTCCGGCTGGTGGAGGCCTTCCCCATCGGGCTGGAGTCCTTGCTTCCGGCCGTGGTTGGCGACGCACCTTCCAAGAAAGCCGCCACGCGCGCTGCAAAGTCTCCAAGCGCAGCGTCTCCGCTGCCATCGTCGGCCACCGCCGAGCAATTGCTGGCATCCATCGGACTCGGCAATTGGCACGGCCCGATGTTGCGGGCAGTGGCCAAGCTCGTGGCCCAGGGCTGCTCTGACGCCGAGATATTGGCCAAGACGGCCTCCTACACCTTGCCCGGCTGGACCGCCGAGCAAACCTACGCCGAGGTCAGCGGCATGATCGCCGGGGCCCGGCGCAAAGGCTTCGATGTGAAGTCCAAGCCGCGCTCGGGCCCTTTGAAGCTCGATGTGCCGCCGGCCTATTCTACCCAGTCTCTTTCGGCCGCCGAGGCCACAACTCGCCTGGACTCCACTACCGAGGGCTGGTTCGGCTCCTCCGCCGCCTTTGCCCAGACCCGCCGCGAGCTCAAGGGCCTGCGACACTCCCTCTATGGCCCGGTGTTCGTCTCCCGGGTGCGCGCCGAGTTGGTTCGTGCCGGCATCCTGCCCGCCCCGATGGAAGAGGTCGAGGCGCTGACCGACCGTCATACGCGCCGCATCCGCGCCCGCGAGTGGAAAAAGTTGAAGGAGAAGCTCCTCAAGGATCGCGGCCTGTTTAGCCTCAGCCGAGGCCCGAGGCTCGCCATCCAGGCTGCGGCCGGACTGGGCAAGACTGCGGCGTTCGTACGCTACATCATGAAGCACCCCGAGACCTGGGGCCTCAACATCTGGATTTTCGTGCCGAGTTTGGACCTTGCTGAGCATCTGGCGGCGAGCTTTGGCCCTGGCCCCTATGTGCGCGTCATCAAGGGTCGCCTGGCCAAAACCGACGGTGGGCGCGAAAAGGGAGAAGGCACGATGTGCCTTAAACCCAAGGCTGCGGCGGCGGCGGGGCCGCTTGGGATCAACATTTACAAAGCCATCTGCAAGCGCGGCGAGAACCTCTGCCAATTTTACGATCGTTGCCCCTGGATTTCTCAGTGGAGCGATACGACGCCGGGCGTGAGGATTTTCACGCATGAATATTTGTTCTTGCACAAGCTGTCCCCGCTCCCCAAGCCCGATCTGGTGATTGTAGACGAGAGCTTCGTGGAGACGGCGGTCGGGCGCATGGACTTCCTGCCTGACCGGCTCGTGCAGCCGGCCCCTTGGAAGTCCGAGGCGGTGTCGGCTTGCTTGGAGAGCCTGCGCGCCGCCCTGGAAGGCGACAAGCCGCTCCTGGCCGCCTTGCGCGAGGCGGGGCTGTCCAGGCGTGAGTTTGCCGCCGCTCTCGGCGCGGCGGAGGCAGGGCTGAAAGAAGAGATTGGAGTAATTCCGGCCATGGGCGAGGAAGAATCGGTCAAGCACCTGAGCGCTCTGGAGGAGAGCGAACTGGTAAAGGTGGCTCGCGTCCTGCGCCAGATCGTTGCGGAGTTCGATCTTCCCCGCGACCTCTGCCACTCGGTCTTCTTGCGGCGCAACAAACCCGTGAGGGTCAACGGCGTTATCGAGCGACAAAATCGGATCGTGGTGGCCTTCAGGCGCGATCCCGTCCTCCAGCACCACGTCCCGATCCTGGCCACCGACGCGGACGCCGACAAGGAGATCGGTCGGCTCATCTTCGGCGACGACCTCGACCACGTCCATATCCCGGTCGAGCGCCGCGCGGAAGTCATCCAATGCTTTTCCTCGACGTTCTCTCGGCAGTCGCTCCTTGGATTTTCTGGCGCCTCCGAACGCGCCCTTGCGTGGGCCGAGAAGCGTTTCGCCGCGGTCAAACGCTTTATCCATGAGAAGGCCGCCGAACTATCAACGCTCGCGATCACAAATCTTCCCGTGCGCCGCAAGTTCACCGGCGAAGACGAGAAAAAAGTCGAGCTCGCCTTCGAGTGGGGGCCGGCCGTGATCTCGCACTTTGGCCGCATCCGGGGCATCGACCTGTGGAAAGGCCGCCAAATCGTAATCGTCATCGGTCGCGAGCAGCCGCCCCCCGAAGAAATCGAAACGCTTGCGCGTGGGCTCTACTGGGACGACCCCGAGCCTCTGAAGCTGACCGGGACCTACGCCAAGGCTCTTCGCGGCTATCGACTCAAAGATGGCCGGCAGGTGGGCGTGGAGGTGGACGTTCACCTGGACCCGCGGGCCCAGCGGATCTTGGAACTAAAACGCGAGCGCGAGTTGGCCCAGGCCATCGACCGCGTCCGGTTGGTGCACTGCGAGACTCCCAAGGTGGTGCTCATCCTCTGCAATCTGCCGCTCGACATAGACGTGGATAGGCTGGTCAGTTGGCGGGATTTGGTCAATGGGGGCTGTCGCCTGGACCAGGCCCTGAAACGAAACGGTTGGGCTCTGCCACTGGTGCCTTCCTGCCTGGCGCGCAACTGGCCGGATCTCTTTTCATCGCCGAGGGCCGCGGAGCATGAGATCGCCAGGAAATTACTGGACAATCCGGACCGGGTGCCCGGGAATTCTGATCTACCCAAAAGCCAACAAGATATCTATTGGCTTTTGGGTAGATCACAATTTCGGCCTGCCGCGCAGAACAATGGCGGCCATCGCCGCTGGTCGGAGGCTCTGCTTGCGGCGGACACCCCGTATTTTCGAGCCCGGGTCCGCGATGCCATGGGCTGCGAGCTCGTTTGGGAGAAGCCCCCAACCTGTCGTGTGTTCTTCAAACCCAATAAAAATGGAGGTGTGTTATGAGAGACGAAATGTTGTTCGACGCGAAAAGACTCGTGGTTGTTGATGCCAGCAGTGGCCCTGTGCCGGATTTGGAGCCGACCGAGTCAAATGAGCGGTGGCCCTATGATGAAAACCCGACCCAGGTTGTCTGCAACTGTGGAAGCCAGGATTGGCGCGTACACATGATCTATCGCCGAGTTACGGATCTCTACCGCCTGGTTTTAGTCTGCGGCGGCTGCCAGAAAATCTGGTTCAAGGCAGACAGGACCGATCTTGTGCCCGGAGAGGCGACTGATTCAGCGGAGGAGGTGAGACGATGAGACAATTCATAGTCGGAAAAGACAGAACCGTGGAGTACATCCAGGCTTTGGATGCGCTGCGAGCGCTCATGGCGGTCCAGGGCTCGGATGTGGTGAGTCGCGCTTACGCCGAGGTCGTGGCCGACGAGCATCGCGAGGACTTTGCCAAGAGCCGGGGGCTCAAGCAGTCGGATGGTAGGCGCTGCGTCCAGCGTCTTATCGGGAAGCAGTGCAACTTACATGACTGCGCGCCTCCGGCCGGCGACCACGACACGCTGTGGGTCAAGGACGGCAAGCCCGCGCTCTACCTCATGCAGCCCTATGGCCTCACCTGGGACGACATGAAGAAGCTCGTGACGTTTTGCGAGCGGCATGGGCTTCGGGCTCAGGTGGACACTTGGCCGTCATTTCACTTCCCCGGCTGGGTCCTGTCCATCGAGATCGAGAAGGAGGTGGCACGATGAAGATCATGGAATACACCAAGGGTCCGCTCATTTCTTGGCACAGGGCTTCAGGCTGGGACGCTGTCTACGCCTCCAAAAAACCCGGTTGCCTCATCGAGACGCGTCCCGTCATCGGCTGGGCCGTGGTCTCGGTGCCCGAGCCCGGCCGCAAGAATCCAGTGGCCGAGGTACACGGCATTCGTTCGATCATCGGCAGCGAGTTCCTAATCGCGGGCTGGGAACGAAGCTTCCTGGGCTACGAGCGCATCGGCGTGGACGCGCGCGTAAGCTTCGCTAAGGCGGCTCGGGCCTATCGCAGGAAGATTCGGGGGCATATGGGATGAAGAACAGGACACCCCAGCGCCACGATCCGGCGAAAATCAAGGATGCCCTGGCCCAGCTCGAAGCCGGGAAGTCTCTCACCGATGTCGCCAGAGAGTTCGGCGTTTCAAAGTCGCTGGTCTCCTACTGGCGCGACAATGCTGCGGAGCTCGTGCCCGAGCAAGGGCGGCAATCCGGCAAGGGAAAGCAAAACGTTCGGTCGAGGAAGTTCGTTCTCCAGTGCTGGCAGAGTATCGGCCTCGCTTTCAAGAGGCTGGATGCCGAACTCAAGAGCGACAAGCCTCATGGCGTTCGCGATTTGGCTCTGGCGATCGCGGTTCTTGCCGATAAAATGACCCAAGCCTCGCAAAAACTCGAAACGCAGGCCGCTCCGAGCGCTGCGGCTGGCTGGTCGATGAGCGAGGACACTTTGCTGATTTTGCGTCAGCATCGAGAGGCAAAACTTCCGGTTCCCCCTGAGAAAATTGTCGTCGTTGAAGCCAGCCTGGCCGGCTCGGGCCTCGAACCGCAAAAAAGGCCCGAGGGCGGCGCGGCGATCGCGGCCGAGATCGTCGCCGACGAGCTCGGACAGGTGCCACGTATCGCACCTGGGGGCAATTGAATGCACATTCAATCGCCATTTCCTCGACGAGGAAAGCGCCCTTGCCAGGGGGTCGTTCTGAAGAGCGGAAAAAATCTCCCTCTGCGGGCCGACACTCATATCGCGCTGGCCTCCCGAACCCAATGGGGCGGGGCGGCGACGGGTGTTCTAGAATCGGCCTTTTTCTCCTCGGAGCCCGCAGGGGCGTATTTGTTGAACATCGTCGAATTTCTTCGAATCGGGCATAGAACGTGCCTGGTCAAAGGGGAGTCCCATGTCTGATCCCGAGATCGAGAAGCCGTCCGCAGCCGCTGACCCGCTGGATGATCTATTTGCCTTCAGCCGCGACGTACTCGACTACCCGCTGCTGACGGGGCTGCACATCAAGTGGTTCCAGGCGCTGCTGGAGAACCCGCATCTCATGCTCCTGGCCCCGCGGGGGCATCTCAAGTCTACGGTGGTGACCGCCTGCTACCCGCTCTGGCGGCTGGCGAGAAACCCGAACCTGCGCATTCTCATTGTCGCTGAAACGCAGGGCATCGCCCGGAAGCTCCTCGATTGCGTCAAACAGCACATCATGATGAACGAGCGCTTCCGCTCCCGCCATGGGTGCTGGGACGCCAACGCGGCAAAATGGACCGAAGACAGCATCACGGTCCCGCGGACTCGTGTGGTCAAGGAACCCTCTATCACCGCGGCCGGGGTTCTGGGCAATATCTTATCCCTGCACGCCGACCTCATCATCCTGGATGACGCCGTGGCCAACACGAACGCCGGCGCTCCCGGCCAGCGCGAGAAGCTCCTGGATTGGTTCACCTCCGTGATCCTGCCGGCGCTCGAGCCGGACGGTCAGATATGTCTTGTTGGAACACGTTGGCATCAGCAGGATCTTTACGGCCACATCCTGTCCTCGCCGGGCTTCTCGCATTGGGAGAAAATCGTCCAACGCGCGGAATGGAGCGATGAGGACGGCGTCCACCACGTCCTGCTTCCCGAGCGCTACTCGGCCCAGAAGCTTGCGCGCATGAAGGCCGAGATGGGTCCGGCGTCCTACTCGCTTCAGATGCTCAACGACGTCGCCTGTCTGGAAAGCGAGTTCAAGCCCGAGTTGCTGAAGTCTTGCCGCTACACCGAGCAACCGAAGGACATGAACATTTACGTCGGCGTGGACCTCGCGGCGGGAACCAAAGGGTCTCACTCGCGCTTCGGGTACGTGGTCGTCGGCATTCCACGAGGCGACA
>Ga0154354_1034_pt1 | contig 31349 bp, 30 predicted proteins | sample RifGroA2_FD_115882 | JGI IMG/M metagenome (GOLD analysis project Ga0154354, IMG submission 115882) | Rhodocyclales bacterium GWA2_65_19
TCCATGTGTCCACCTCAAAATGCGTGGACACTATCCGCGCCATCCCTCGGTCAGCAATGTGGATCGGCAGGACACTTACTCTGTTGGCAGGCTGCGATGACTAGCGCGGCGAATATTGTAAGGATCAGTTTCATATGATCTTCCTATCGACGTTGGTGGTGACTGCGATTTTGGCTCAGGTGTGTATGAAGCTATTGCACAGAAAGCCCTGTCGCGAAATTAGGTTTTCGAGCGCGATTGGCGTCAGCGGGGGATTCGCTTCTCAGAAAGCCGGCGGTGACGAGACGGTCATTTATGTTGTCATGGAAAAGAATCCGAAGACGACCACGTTCTTTTCGCGATCACTAGCGCGCAAGGTACTCATATTGCTGTAGCCGCTTACGGCATATGGCAAGCTCTTCAGGAGTGAATAGGGGATGCCACTTCTCATGGTCGTAGATCATTGCTTCTACCGTGAGATCTAGTCTCTTACGCTCCCAAAGGGCGGTATATCCGTCAGAGATATGCGGCGAATGCAAAAGCCGTCGCGCAGTCTCCAGGCCGCCGTGGACAAATAGCATATTGAGGAATTTTGACGCCTTGTAGCCAGCCTCGGACAGGGCACGACAATAAATGTCATGCATTGCTTGATCGAATTCGGCAATGAGCTGTTTGATCACTGACAAGAAACCCTCCTAAGCGCCATTGGGGGGCAACGTGGGATTCGTTTTCAAGAAGTCGGCGGTGACGGAACGGGTATTCATGATGTCATGGAAATTAGTCCGAAGACGACCCCATATGTTGCCAATAGTCGGTGCTGGCGGGACGGCGGCTTGATTGCCGGAGACAGAAAACCGTGATCTGATCCTGGGCATTACAATAGCATGACCTCAATTATCTTCTTGCCAACGCTCACGACAAGATCAAACGTCATGTCAAGACCGTTTGAAGTGAACTTCTCCTTCACTTTGTTCCATACGGACTCATTGCGTATCGTATCAAGGAGATCATGACCGCATTCGTAAGCCGGAGTGCTAAAGCTGCATTGATTTTGCCATCGCCCGAGCTTGAACTCATGATTCTCGCTTCAATATAACCAGCCTCACCGAGAAGTCGCATGTTGTAAGCGACCTCTTGCTCTGGCAACCCATCGAAGCTATTAGCGTTCACATTAGCATTGGGGGTGCCTGTGCTTTCCAAACGCAGCAGAATTTCTCGAATGATTTCCCAATTTCTAATCATGATTGCCTTTCAGCAAGTGCCCAACGTGATGAATACATCGCAATGCTACTCTCATACCACGGCATTACGTTCAGATATTGGTATGTCGTTCTACCCATATCCGGGCGCATTCTGGAACGACGCGGTGTTGGAGTTTCAGCTTGCGGATCGTGGCTTTTGGCACTCGCCGTACTTGCTGTTTCCTGTCGACGATGCCGCCGGGCGACGGGGCATTGCGGACGGCGACTGCGGCTTGACGGCGCGTGTTCTCGTTGGCGGCCACTGCGTTCCTCCCTGCGCGGCGGCAGATACCGCTCGATGTTTTTCGCAAGAATAGCGACGTTGCATGCCGTTGGCAAGCACTGAATGACCATTGACTGTCGGGCCGGGCTTTAGCCGACAGCGGTCAGGAATTTCAATTTCTCAAACAAAGTCCCGCCGCTCGCGCAGCGCCTGTGCCACCGTCGCCGCATCTGAAAATTCCAGTTCGCCGCCCACCGGCAAGCCGCGCGCGATGCGGCTGACTTTGAGGCCGCGCGCATGCAGCAGTTCGGAAAGGTAATGCGCGGTGGCCTCACCCTCGTTGGTGAAATTGGTGGCCAGAATCACTTCCTTGACCACACCGTCGGTGGCGCGCGAGAACAATCGTTCGAACATCAATTCCTTCGGCCCTACGCCGTCGAGAGGACTCAGCCTGCCCATCAGCACATAGTAGAGCCCGTTGTAGGCGTGCGTCTGTTCCATGCTGTTTGCATCGATCGGCATTTCGACGATGCACAGCTGCGACGCATCGCGGCGCGTCGAGAGGCAGCGCTCGCAGATTTCGGCTTCGGTAAAATTGTTGCAACGCGCACAGTGATGCAACAGCTGCAATGCGGCATCAAGTCCGCGCGCGAGGCGATCCGCTCCGCGCCTATCACGTTGCAGGAGATGATAGGCCATGCGCTGCGCCGACTTGGGACCGACGCCGGGAAGGCAGCGCAATGCCTCGATTAGCTCATCGAGACTCGACGACGATGCCATTAGAACGGCAGTTTCATTCCGGGCGGCAGATTGAGGCCGGCGGTAAAACCGCCCATTTTTTCGGCGGTGGTTGCCTCCGCGCGACGGTTGGCGTCGTTGAGCGCTGCCGCAATCAGGTCTTCGAGCATTTCCTTGTCGTCCATCACGGACGGGTCGATGGTGACGCGCTTGACGTCGTGCTTGCAGGTCATCAGCACTTTGACCGCGCCGGCGCCCGACTGGCCTTCCACTTCGACCAACGCCAGCTGTTCCTGCGCTTTTTCCATGTTGGCCTGCATTTGCTGCGCCTGCTTCATCAATCCGGCTATGCCACCCTTCATCATTTTTCCTGCACTCCTTAAACGGGTTTGATCGTTGCTTCGTCGATACTGGCGTCGAACAGATCCACCACATCGCGCACGAAAGGATCCTGTTCGATCGAGGCGATGGCGCGGTCCTGGCGTTCGCGGTCAGTGTTCTGCCTCCGTGCGGCGGGCGTCTCGCTGGCAGGCTCGGCCACGGTGATATCCAGTCGCAGTTGCGCCCCCCAGAGTTCGCGCAGGGCAAGCTGAAGCTTTTCCTGGTGGGCCTGCAAATGCTTGTGCGCAGGTGCGAGGCGCAAGCGCACCAGTGTCGTTCCGCGCTCGACCAGCTCGCAATGTTGCGCCAGTTGCCGCGCCATGCCGGGGAGGCGGGTGGCCAGTGCGTGCCAGTCCTCTTCCGCCGGCGCATTCGTCGTTGCTGTCGGGGCGGGCACTGCGGATGCGACAAGAGTCGGCGCTGGCGAGACGGCGGCTGCCGGCCTTGCCGTACTGGCAGAGCGAACAGAAGGCGGCGCCGCGCGCGCCGTCACTGGTGCCGCGGCTACTGTCGCCGCCGGATTGCCCGCTTTGGCCGCACCGGCACGCTGCGGCCGAAATGCGTGCAGTCGCAGCAATGTCATCACGAAGCCGGCATAGTCGTCGGGTGCCAGCGACAACTCATCGCGACCGTGGATGGCAATCTGGTAGGCCAGTTGCAGATATTCGGCATCCAGCGTCTGCGCGTAGGGTGCCAGATGACTGCGTTCAGTTTCGTCGAGCAGTGCCTCGGGGGCAAACTGCGCCAGCGCAATGCGATGGAACAGGGTCGCGAGTTCCTGCAGGCCACCATCGAACGACAAGCTGCGCGCATCCATCAGCTTGGCCACCTCGAGCATGGCCTGCACGTTTTGCGCCACCAGGCCGTCGAGCAGCGCAAACAGGTGTTCGTCGCCCACCGTGCCGAGCATGGCGCGCACTCCCTCGTCTTCCACCTTGCCGGCGCCGTGGGCAATGGCCTGATCGAGCAGGGAGAGCGCGTCGCGCATGCTACCGGCCGCCCCCTTGGCCAGATGGCGCAACGCGCCAAGTTCGAAGGCCACGCTCTCGGCCTCCAGCACGTGCGACAGATGGTCGACGATAAGCGTCAATGGCATCTGCTTCAGGTTGAACTGCAGGCAGCGCGACAGCACCGTGACGGGAATCTTTTGCGGATCGGTAGTCGCCAGGATGAATTTGACGTGCTCCGGCGGCTCTTCCAGCGTCTTCAGCATGGCATTGAAGGCATGCCCGGAGAGCTGATGAACTTCGTCGATGACATAGACCTTGTAGCGGCCCGTGGTCGGTGCGTAGGTGGCGCGCTCCAGCAATTGGGTCATGTCGTCGACACCCCGATTCGACGCGGCATCGAGTTCCATGTAATCGATGAAGCGGCCGCTGTCGATCTCGGTGCAGGCCGAACAGACGCCGCAGGGAGTGGAACTGACGCCGGCTTCGCAGTTCAAGGCCTTGGCCATGATGCGCGCCAGCGTCGTCTTGCCCACGCCGCGAGTGCCGGTGAATAGGTAGGCGTGATGCAGTCGGTTCTGGTCCAGTGCGTGGGTCAGCGCCCGCACGACGTGCTCCTGCCCCACCAGGGTGGCAAAAGACTTGGGGCGCCACTTGCGGGCAAGGACCTGATAACTCATGCAGCGATTTTATCAGGCCCGCACAGTCCCACGGGGGGATACCGTCTCCGTTTCCAGCGGAGACATAACAAACGAAGCCAGCGTCATCAGACGCTTGCTCGGCGTTCTTTCAGACGCCCAATGCTAGCCCTTGCGCGGTTCCACTGCTTTAGGAGCGCCCTGCCCTTCGCGACCGGGACCATGCCGATGCCGGCCGGCATTGCTGAAATGCTTGTCTGCCGCTGCTTTCTGCTCTGGCGTGAGGCCAGCGTAGAGACGATTGAAGGATTCGTTCACCGATTCCATCGCGGCGACGCGTTGTTTCATGATGTCCTGCATTTGCGCCATGCGCTCCGGAGCGGTCACCGGCTTGGCGTCATTCATGCGTTCGCGCATGGCCTGGAAACCCTTGCCGGCCCCGGCTTTCGATTTTTCCGCGAAAGCTTGCCAGAGCGGTTCCTGCTGGGCCGTGAGCTTGAGATCGTTCTTGAAGCGGGTCAGGCGCTGCTCGACACGCGCGCCCGGGTCCATCATGCCGCCTTGCTTCATTGAACTGCGCATCATGCCCGGCTTGCCGTCCTGGTTGCATCCAGGGCCCTGCGCGTAGGCGATGCCAAAGAAAACTGCGCTGGCGGCAAGAAAGCCCGCAACGATTGTATTTTTACGATTCATGGTGTGCTCCTGTCGTTATTGCCTCATGGCAGGATGCATTTCAGCCGGTGGCTGTAAGCCGGATGTGACAGAGGCAAGGAGTTTGTAAGGGAAGATTACAACAATCCACCAGCGGCGAGGGGTGCGGCGAGCCTGACCCCCGGCACTTGCGGAAAATGGCTGTGGCTGCTTCCTTCCGGACCTGACCAGATTCACCACCCCGCAATGCGGGGAGACCCGCCGCGAGGCGAATTCTAGCAGCGCCGCGCATCGCCGTCTCACCAGCGCCGACTTTCAAGTCGGCGTCACCATGTTTACCCGCCGCCGCGCTGGTAATAGAGCGCAAATCGCTGCATGAAACGATCCCGTTCGGCCGTCGTCAAACCATCGAACTCGATTTCGACATGATGGCGTTCGAGCCTCACCAGGCCAATCTCCAGCGGCGGATTCGGTGTCAGGCGAACCAGCCAACCCTTGCCGCGGAATTCTTCACCGACCTCCAGAAACGCCTTCTCGCCGGTCGCCCGTCGCAGCAACCGGACAAAATCCTCTCGCGTCGTGGTCGCGTCATAGGTGCGCGGAAAGATCATCCGCCGGCAACGGGCGGCCAGATGGACAGGGTTTCCCCTTGACGCAGCAGGCGACTGGAGCGCTCGGCGGGGGACACGAACGCGCCATCGATGAGCACCAGATGAACCAGTTTCTGCGGCAGGCCGAAGCGCTCGATGATCTGCGCCACAGAAGTAGGTTCCGCAAGCTCAAGACTGAGCGCGTTGGTCTTTTTCGCCTCGGCCGGAAGATAGTCCTGCAGGGTGGCAAAGAGCTTGAAGGTAATCCTCATGCAGCCTTTTGCGCAGTCGCCAGATAAGCCGCCATGAAGCCCGTGGGATCGGCCAGCAGGCGGTCTTTCCACTCTCCCAGCGGTGCCTGCGTCTGCACCAGTCCGCGCAGGGCACCGACATGGTTGGTCCAGCCAATGGTAGTGGCCCCGATCAGCACATCGTCCTTGAACTGCAACGACAGGTAACGATAGCCGGCTTCATCGACAAGTTCGACTCCCGACCCGCCCTGCTGCTTGCCTACGCCTTGCCATTGGCCGAACGAGGTCGAAATGAGGCCCAGCGTATCCAGCACGTTGATCGCCAGACTGCCGCCACTGACAGCGTCGCCGCCGGCCATGTTGTGAGCCGCGATACGCGCTTGGTCTACGGCGTTGGGCTGGATCGCATTGAGTTCGGGCCGCCCCGTATGAAAATCCGCCGCTTCGCTGACATCGCCCGCGGCATAGATATCCGCGACGCTGGTGCGCATGCCGGCGTCGACCCGGATGCCGCGCTCGACGGAAACCCCGCTACCCGCCAGGAATGCCATGTTCGGTGTGATCCCGGCGGCGCAAATGACCAGATCGGCGACGATCTCCTCGCCGGTGCTGAGTTTCGCCAGCAGGGCGCCGTCCTTCTGGGTGATGGCGGTGACGCCGGCATTGACGTGTACGCCAATGCCCTTTGCTTCGACCCACTGGCGGATCATGCCGCCGGCCTTCGGCGTCATCATGCGCGGCACCATGCGATCCCCCATTTCGACCACGGTAAGTTTGACGCCGCGCGCCGCCAGGGCTTCCATGATGATGCAGCCGATGAAGCCGGCGCCGATCTGCAGTACGCGCGCTCCGGGCTTGGCTTTCGCCGCAATGGCCCGCGCATCCTCGATGGTCCAGCAGGTGTGCACGTTGGGCAGGTCCATGCCGGCAACCTTGGGCCGTATGGGTTGCGATCCGGTGGCGATCAGCAGGCGGTCGTAAGGCAGTCGTTCGCCGCTGGCGAATTCGACCTGCCTGGCTTTCGCATCGACTTTGATCACCATGCCTTCGATCAGGTGGATCCGCTCCCTGGCGTAATGGTCATGGCCCTTTCGCAGATGAGTGCCGGTATCGGCAATCTTTCCGATCAGGAAATAGGGAATCGCCATGCGCGAATAGGGCGGCTCCGATTCGTTGCCTATAAGGGCGATTTCCGCTTCCGGCTGCAAGCGCCGCAATGTTTCGGCGGCGACCAGACCGGTCGGCCCGTTGCCAATGATGACGTGTTTCATCGGATATCCTTAAAACGATCAGGGGACCGGCAGCGCCGATCCCCTGAGGGTCTGACAGAGTTACAGACCTAAGCGGGTGCGTGTTTCCTTGCTCGGCACACCTTCGGGGTTCCAGCCGCGCGCCTTGTAGTACTCCGGCCGCATCTTGTCGATGCCATTCACCAGGCCCTTGGCCGGTCCGGTCTTGGCCGGTTCGGTCTTGAGCCGCGGCGGCAGGTCGTCGTCCTTGGCGGTAAAGCCGGCGGCGTTGTTGAACAGGCGTTCCATGTTCCAGATGCGCTCGCCCACCAGTGCCAGCTTTTCCATGGTCCAGTCGCCATCGCAGGCGGCATCGAGCTGCGGCTGCAGATCGGCCAGCGACCAGGCAAAGGTGGTGAATACGCAGACACCGGCGGAATCGAATACCGAAGTGGCATCCTGGAAGGCCTTGACCAGATCGGCCTTGCCCTCGGTCACCAGCGGATCGGTCTTGACCGGAATGCCGAGCACTTCCGAGGCCACGGTGTAGCCGCGCAAATGGCAGGCGCCGCGATTGGACGTGGCATAGGCCAGGCCCATGCCCTGAATGCCGCGCGAGTCATAGGCCGGAAATTCCTGCTGCTTGACGCCCATCGACAACTCGGGTCTGCCGTACTTGGCGCACATGCGGGCGGAACCCAGCGCCAGATCCTTGCCGAAGCCTTCGCCCTTGATCAGCATTTCGGCCAGGGCTACCAGCGCCTGAGCGGAACCAAAGGGCGCTTCGAGACCGATTTGCTCCTTGCTCAGAATGCCCAGATCATAGAGCTCCATCGCCGCCGCCACGGTGGCGCCGAACGTAATCGGGTCGAAGCCGTCTTCGTTGCAGATCAGGTTGGCATATTGCAAAGCTTCCAGATCGCCGACGCCGTTGGCCGCGCCCAAGGCCCATGCGGCTTCGTATTCGAGGCCGCCCGAGGCTCCCCAGTACTGAGGCTTGTTGACCACGCTGAAGTGCGTCTCGTCGATCTTCGAGATACGGCCGCAGGCGATGGTGCAGCCAAAACAGGCGGCGTTGGTGACCAGATGCGACTTGCCGTCGGTCGGCCGCTTTTCGGCCATGGCCTCGGCCGAAATCTTGCGCGCGCTCTCGAACTGCACGTCGCGATGATTGCGCGTCGGCAGCGCGCCCATTTCGTTGATGACGTTCATCAGCACCTGGGTGCCGAAGGTCGGCAAGCCCTGACCGGTGACGGCATTGTCGGCCAACACTTTCTTGGCCGCCGCCGCCGCCTGCATGAAGGCCTTCGGATTCTTGATGGCGCCGGCCCCCTTGGTACCGCGCACCGCCACCGCCTTGAGGTTCTTCGAACCCATCACGGTGCCCACGCCTGAGCGACCGGCAGCGCGATGCAGGTCATTGACGATGCAGGCATACATGACGCCGTTCTCGCCGGCGCGGCCAATGCTGCAAACGCGCACCTGCGGGTCCTGGTGACTCTTCTTGATGATCTCTTCGGTTTGCCACACCGTCTTGCCCCACAGGTGGGCCGCATCGCGCAGTTCGACCTTGTCGTCTTCAATCGACAGGTAGACAGGCTTGGCTGACTTGCCTTCAAAAATCACCATGTCCCAGCCGGCGAACTTGAGCTCGGCGCCAAAGTAGCCGCCTGAATTGGAACAGGCGATGGCGCCGGTCAGCGCCCCCTTGGTGATCACCGAATAGCGCCCGCCGGTCGACGCCGGCGTGCCGGTGAGCGGCCCGGTGGCCATGATCAGCTTGTTGGCCGGCGCCAGCGGATCGACCTTCGGGTCGACTTCCTCGACGAAGTATTTGGTGGCCAGTCCGCGCTGACCCAGGTATTGCTGCGCCCACTCCATGTTGAGGGGCTCGGATTTGCAGGTGCCGTTGCTCAGATCAACGCGCAGGATTTTTCGTGTCCATCCCATGTCAGTCTCCTCAGTTTCCTTAAGCGGCGCTGGCGCGCGGTTGAGTGTCGGTCTTGCCGGCCCACTGGCGCATCTTGTCCAGTCCGGTCCAGTCGGCATCGACGTAGGTAATGGCGCCGGTCGGACAGGCCGTGGCACAGGCCGGATCGCCGCCGCAGAGGTCGCATTTCTGCACCTTGCCGGAATCGGCTACGTAGTTGATGGTGCCGAACGGGCAGGCGATGGTGCATACCTTGCAGCCGACGCACGTGTCGGCATGCACGACTTTGGCGCCGGTGGCGGCATCAATGCGAATGGCATCGACCGGGCAGGCGGTCATGCACCAGGCTTCGGCACACTGAGTGCAGGTGTAGGGCACCTTGCGTCCCGCGTGTTCGAAGTCGAAAACCTTGATCCGCGACTTGGAGATGTTGAACACCCCATAGTTTTCATAGGAACACGCCATCTCGCACTGCAGACAGCCTGTGCATTTGTTGGGGTCGATGTGCAAACTTTTTTGCATCGCCATGCCTCCTCGTTGATTGTTGTTGCGCCAGAACCGCCCGCCAGACATCGCAGACGACAGCGTTGTTACCACTAAGCAAATCGCGCGCCAGCTTGTCTGAATCGCGCGCGCACGGGCAGTGGGTCAGTGTGACTGTGATTCCGCCATTTTGCGCGAGGACGGTCGGCCAATTCCTCTGACACCACCGTTCCAACTTTGAACAACGACTGTAGCAGTGGAACTGAATTGCGCCAAAAATCAACAGGTGGTAGCCTGAACGCAAATAAAGCCCGAGCAGAAGATCCCAATTCTCGGCAAATGAAGGAGACGTCTCATGCCCAACACACCCGCCAGAGGCAATCTTGCCACGCAGGGTCGACCGACAGTGCCGGAACAGCGTACGCCACTGATTCTTGACTCCTGGCAGCGTTGCCGCGACTTCGGACTCGATCAGGGAGATCGTCCGGACTACGACCCGATTCCCGGCAAGCAACTGGCCGAGCGGCGGGAACAGAACTCGCTGCTGGTGTGCCATGCCCGCCCCGTCATGGAATCGCTCTACGACCAGATCGCCAACACCGAAAGCATGATCGTCCTCACCGATGCCAACGGGTTGATCCTGCATTCGCTCGGCGATGACGATTTTCTCGAACGCGCCCACAAGGTGGCGCTCTGCCCGGGAGTGTCCTGGGCCGAGAACAGCAAGGGCACCAACGCGGTAGGTACCGCCATCGCCAATCTGGCGGCGACCATCGTGCACGGCGACGAGCACTATCTCGCCGCCAATCAGATTCTTACGTGTTCCGCGGTACCGATCAGCAACCCGCTCGGTGAACTGATCGGCGTCCTCGACATCACCGGCGACCGGCGCAGCTATCAGCGACACACCATCGCGCTGGCCCGCATGTCCTGCCAACTGATCGAAAACCAGATGTTCCGGGCGGCGTTTGCCGATGCGCTGTTGATCGAGTTTCACAGTCGTCCGGAATTCATCGGCACGCTTTGCGAAGGCATCATCGCCGCCGCACCCGACGGCCGCTTGCTGGCCGCCAACAAGAGCGCCCTGGCCCAGCTCGGACTCGGAATCCAGGGCCTGCGCACCCACACCGCACTCTCGCTGCTGGACATCAGCGCATCGGCGCTGCTTGACCACGTGCGCCGCGACCACGACGGACACCTGCTGCTCAAGCTCAACATCGGCATTCGCGTCTTCGCCCGCGTCAGGGCTGGCGCGCCCTTGCGCCGACCGCTGGGCGTCGGCTTCGACGATCTTGCGCGCGAGACGCCGTCCAGCGCGAGACGCGCCGAACCCCTCGCCGAACCCGGCGCGGGCGATGCCGCCCCGCCCCATCTCGGCGCGCTGAATGCGCTGTGCACCGGCGATCCCGGCGTCGAAGCCACGCTGACCAGGATCAGGCGGGTAATCGGCCGCGATATTCCCATCCTGATCCAGGGCGAAACCGGTACCGGCAAGGAACTGCTGGCGCGCGCCATCCATGCCGACTCACCGCGCCGCGAGCGTCCCTTCGTTGCCGTCAACTGCGCCTCGATTCCCGAGGGACTGATCGAATCCGAACTCTTCGGCTACGAGGAAGGCGCCTTCACCGGCGCCCGCAAGAAGGGGGCGGAAGGCAAGATCCGTCAGGCCAGCGGCGGCACGCTCTTCCTCGACGAGATCGGCGACATGCCGCTCAGTCTCCAGGCCAGGATGCTGCGCGTGCTTCAGGAGCGCGTCGTCACTCCGCTGGGCAGCACCCGTTCGCACCCGGTGGATGTCGCCATCATCTGCGCCACGCATCGCCGACTGAAGGATGCGATTGTGCGCGGCAGTTTCCGCGAGGATCTCTACTACCGCCTCAACGGACAACTGGTCAGCCTGCCGCCCTTGCGCGAACGCAGCGATCTGGACGCCGTGGTCGAGCGCATCCTGCGTCAGCAGACGCAGGGCAGGCACTTGCGGGTCGATGCCGACGTGCTGAACCTGTTCCACCACCACCCATGGCCGGGCAACATCCGTCAGTTGTCCAACCTGCTGCGCACCGCGGCAGCAATGGCCGACGACGAGCTGATCCGTGTCGAACATTTGCCGGAAGACTTTCTCGACGATCTGGCCGTTAGCGCACGCGAGACCGCCACGACGCGGGCGCCATTGTCGCTGGCCGCCTTTGCCGCCGAGGCCGACACGGGTCTCGACGGCGTGGCGCTAGCCGCGATTCAGGCCATGCTGGAGAAAACCGGCGGCAATGTATCCGCCGCCTCGCGCCGGCTCGGCATCAGCCGAAATACGATCTACCGCAAACTGCGCGCCGCGCCCTGAGGCACCCGCTGCCGGGCGACCCCGCTAGCGCAGCAGAAACTCGCGCACCGGCGCGACCTGGGCGTCATTCATCAGCATCGGCGCGTGGCCGACGCCGGAGACTTCGATCAGCTTCGCACGCGGTCCCCGCTGACTCATTTCCAACGCCGCAGCGTGGGTCAACAAGTCGGATGTCGCGCCGCGCAGCAGCAAAGTCGGACACGCGATGGCATCGTAAAGCGGCCACAACTCGATGTCCTTGCCACCGCTGGCATCCTCGCGAAAAGACTGGGCAATGCCGGGGTCGTAAACAAACTCCACCTTGCCGTCGGCGGCGGTTCGCGTCACATGGACCGTCAGGTGCCGCCACTGCGCATCGGAGAAGCTGCCGAAGGTCGCCGAGACAAATCTTACGAAGGCCTCCGCCTGCTCGATGTTGTCAAAGCGTGGCGCATGACCCAGAAATTCGCCGATGCGCGTCAGCGAGGCGCCCGCGATCACCGGGCCGACGTCGTTCAGCACCAGCCGCGTGATCGGGCTTTCCGGCTGGCAGGCCAGCGCCATGCCGATCAGCCCGCCCATCGAAGTACCGAGCCAATGCACCGTCTCCACATTCAGCCGCGCCAGGAGCGTCGTCATGTCGGCGCAGTATTGCGGCACCGCGTACAGCGACTTGTTGCGCAGCCAGTCGCTGCGTCCGCGCCCGACCACGTCCGGACAAACCACCCGATACTCATCCGCCATGGCCTGCGCCAGAAAGTCGAAGTCGCGCGAGCAGCGCGTCAGGCCATGGACGCAGACCAGCACCTTCGGATTGGCCGCATCGCCCCACTCGACATAGGCCATGTGATGAAAGCCGGCCGCACTGAGACACTTCACTTTTCCTTCACGCATTTCCATGATTACCATTTCTCCAATCAGCGCGCCACAATCGGACTCTCCTGCATGACTGCGACCTGTTCGCGCAGTTCGAGAATGCGCTCTTCCCAATAGCGATTAGTCGCGAACCACGGAAACGCCGCCGGAAACGCCGGATCGTTCCAGCGCCGTGCCAGCCAGGCCGAATGATGCACCAGGCGCAGCGTGCGCAGGGCCTCGATCAACTGCAATTCGCGATCATCGAATTCGCGAAAGGTCTCGTAGCCGGCCAGGACGTGTCCGAACTGCCGCCCCATCTCTTCCGCATCGCCCGAGAGCAGCATCCACAGATCCTGTATCGCCGGCCCCATGCGGGCATCATCGAAATCGACGAAGTGCGGGCCATCCTGCGTCCATAGCACGTTGCCGGCGTGACAATCGCCGTGCAGACGCAGGTGCTGCACGTCGCCGGCGCGCGCGAAGCAGTGGCGCACCCCGTCCAGCGCCTGATCGGCCACGCCCTGCCATACCGATTCCAGTTCCGGTGGGATCACCTGGTTCGCCAGCAGCCAGTCGCGCGACTCGATGCCGAAGCTCTGTATGTCCAGCGTCTCTCGCACCGCGAACGGCTCGCGTGCGCCTACGGTGTGGATGCGAGCCATCAAGCGCCCCATCCATTCCAGAATCGGCGGCTCGGCAAATTCCGGCGCCCGCCCTCCCTGTCGTGGAAAAACCGAGAAGCGAAAACCGCCATGCGCAAACAAGGTCTTGCCCGCGATGACCAGCGGCGCCACCGCCGGCAGTTCGTCTGCCAGCATGGCAGCGGTGAAGGCGTGCTCTTCGCCGATCTGCGCATCGCTCCAGCGCCCCGGCCGGTAGAACTTGGCAATCACCGGCGCGCAGTCTTCGATGCCAATCTGCCAGACGCGGTTTTCGTAGCTGTTGAGTGCCATCAGGCGTCCATCGCTGCGGTAACCGAGGCTCTCCACCGCATCGAGAATGCGCTCCGGATTCAGTCCGGCAAAGGGAATCTTGTCACTCGGAGTCCTGGCGTCGTTCATCGGTCCAATTCTATCTGCCGGGCGTGCCGCGCGTGCCGCGCGTGCCAATAGCGCCTTCGCTCCTCACGCTCATGGCTGAACGTAACGGCGGCACTACCGAGGCCGACCCGCACCGCGCCGTCGGAATCAGTGCGATGCAGCCTCGCGCCGCTTTGCACGTAGCGCGCCACCACCTCGTCTTTCGGATGGCCAAAGCGATTGCGGTAGCCGACCGGAAAGATTACATCGCGCGCGCCCACCGCGGCGATGAACTCCGGCGTCGATGAGGTCTTGCTGCCGTGATGCGGCACTGTCATCGCTTCCGCCGCCAGTTCGGCCCTGTGCCCGACCAGCAGCGCGCGCTCGGACACCGCCTCGATGTCCGAGCTCAGCAGCAGCGATCGGCCGGCCGCCGTTATGCGCAGTACGCAACTGACATCGTTGGTCTTGCGCGAAAGCGGTTCGGTGCCGGGGTGCAGCATCTCGAAGCGCACCCCATCCCAGTTCCATGCATCGCCGTCCTGACAAAGCTCGTGCGCCACCGGCTGCGCCGACAGAGCATGTTCGAAGGGCAGCGAAGTCTTCAGCAGTGCCACCGGCAAGGCTGCCAGCACCGACACCGCGCCACCTTCGTGATCCTTGTCGGCATGGCTGACCACCAGCACATCCAGGCGGCGGACGCCCAGTGCCCGCAGGTAGGGCGAGATGATGCGATTGCCGCTATCGGCGTCCGCAGAAAACGCCGGCCCGGCATCGAACAGCAGATCGTGCGTCGCCGTCTGGACATGAATCGCCAGGCCCTGGCCGACATCGAGCACGGTAACTTCGGCCGCGCCCGGCCCAGGGCGCGGCGGCACCACCGTCAACAGCGGCAAGAATGCCAGCAGGCCCAGCCAGCGCGCCGGAAAGCCACGCGGCAGCAGCAGCCAGACGCCGCCGGCCAGCGCCAGCAGTACCGACCATGCCGGCGGCGCGGCCTGCTGCCACATGGCCAGCGGCAGCGCCGCGAGCCAGTCGATGAAGGCCATCAGCCATGCCGTGATGAGATGCGCCAGCGACAACAGCGGATCGAGCAAAGGCAAGGCCCCGATCAGCACCAGGGGCGTGATGACGAAACTGACGACGGGTATCGCCACCGCATTGGCCAGCGGCGAGACCACTGAAAACTGCTGGAACAGGGCCAGCAACGCCGGCAGCATGCCCAGCGTCACCGCCCATTGCGCCCGTCCCCATTCGACCATCCAGTGCGCCGGCCCCAGCCGCCCGCTGCCGATGTGGAACAGCAACGCCACGGCGCCGAAGGACAGCCAGAAGCCAGCCGCCAACACCGCCCACGGATCGAGCAGCAAGACCAGCAGCAACGCCAGCAGCAGCACGCGCGAGGCCGCCATTTCGCGGCCCGACAGGCGGGCGACGGCGACCACGCCGAGCATGTAGAGCGTACGCTGCGCCGGCACGGCGAAGCCGGCCAGCAGACAATAGAAGAGCGCGGCGAGAAATCCGCCGGCCGCCGCTGCATGCTGCGCCGGCAGCCGCAAGGGCAAGCGCGCCGAACGCCGCCACAACCAGCTGATCAAGGCATAGGCCAGACCGGCGAACATGGTGATGTGCAGCCCGGAGATGCTCATCAGGTGGGTGATTCCGGTGCGGGCGAAGGTCTGCCACAACTCGGCATCGATCGCCTGCTGGTCGCCCACCGCCAGCGCGACCAGAATCCCGGCATAAGCTTCATCAGGCAGCGCGGCACGGAAGCGGTCGCGGATGTTCTCGCGCAGCATTTCGACCATGTAGGCCGGCCGCCACACCCGCGCGTCGATGCGCTCGGCGCTGCGCGGCCGCACATAGCCGGTGGCGCGGATGTTGCGCTCGAACAGCCAGGCCTCATAGTCGAAACCGCGCGGATTGAAATTGCCGTGCGGACGCTTCAGCCGCACCGTGAAGCGCCAGCGTTCTCCGGCACGGACCGGGATCAGCGGCGAGACATCATCGTCCGCTGTATCGGGAGTGCGATACCAGGCCAGCGAAATATGCGGCGGCACGCCTGGCACCGCCTGCTCCACATCGAACTCGAAACGCACGCCGCGCTCCAGCGCCTGCGGCAAGCCGGCAACCACGCCGGCGAGTTCGATGTCGGTGCCCTCCATCGCCGCCGGCAGTTCGTGCGCCAGCCGCAGATGAGCGAGGCTCGCCGCCCAGACGAAGCCGAGCGCCGCGCCGGCGGCAACGAGCGTTGCCACCGCGACAGATCGGCGTACCACCAGCGCCGACTCCTGCAACCCGCTTTGCAGCGCCAGCCCCAACAAAGCGCCGGAGGTCAAACCCACAAGCCACGGCGCCGCAGGCAACTCAGCCTGCTGCTGCAACAGCCAGACACCGCAGGCAAAGGCTAGAACAAAAAGGCGCATGGCCAGTATTATGTCCCGGGCGCCAGCCTGGGACGGTATCCCCCGGTGGGATATGTCCCCGGCTCATGCCGGGGACGGTATCCCCCGGTGGGATAGACCAGGCGCCCGGACCCGTCCTTTTGAACCGGGTGGCGGCCCCTTCGCTTAGGCCTTCAGTGCGACGCTGATCTCGGCGAAGGTCTTGGCAATTTCCACGGTGTCCACCGGTTCGCCCAACTGGCTGGCAAGTTGGGACGCGGCGAACAGTCCGCGCAGGATCTGGCGACCGGACGCATCCTCGTCCACCACGGCAGCATGGCGCCGCCCGCTCGCCTTGAGCGTCGCCACCACATGACCGACATGCGCGTGCAGCACGTCTTCCATGGCGATGACTTCAAGCCGATTCTCCGGCGTCATGATGTCGCGTACCAGCGCATCGGCGCGCGCTATGCCGCGTGCGCTGATGCATTGCAGGGTCTTTTCGCCAAGCAGATCATTCGAGGTGATGATGCCGAGGACGTGATTCTCCACGTTAACCACCAGCAGCAGATGGACGTTGCGCCGGCGCATGACGCGCGCAGCGGTATCGACGCTGACATCCGGATCGATGGTGAAGGCAGTGACTATCCGGAAGTCAGTCATCACCGCAAGCGCCGGGTCGTCCAGCGTGACTTGGGGCGGCAGCGTCTGACTCGGACGGTGGAACCCGGTGCGTGGCCGCAACGGGCGACTCGGCAGTGCGGAATACTGGCGCATGGTGTTTCCTCCTTTGAATCGTTTCGGGCCTGTCTCTTCGGGCAGGTTTGTCGCATTCTTCGCCCGACAATCGCTTTAAGTCCAAACTATTTATTTGATAGGGGCATTCAACTATCTGGAGACCTGCCCCGTCAGCATATACCGGCGTCGCCGCACCCATGCAATGGATCAATCGGCACGCATCAGTCGACGGCGATAGTGCGCCTGTCGTTTGAGACAGTCAATGATGAGCGATAATCGTTCCCGACTATTCAGGAGCCGCCATGAACTACGTGATTCCCTCCGCCCCGATTCCCGCCGTGCCGGTCGCCGCCAGCAGCGACAACTTTCCGGTACGGCGCATCTACTGCGTCGGCCGCAACTACGCGGCGCATGCGCGGGAGATGGGCTCCGACCCGGAACGCGAGCCGCCCTTTTTCTTCTGCAAGCCGGCCGATGCCGTCGTGCCGGTGGCGCCGGGCAGTACCACGGACGTCGCCTACCCGCCGCAAACGACGAACTATCACCATGAAGTCGAACTCGTGGTGGCGATCGGCAAGCGGGGCAGGAACATCGCCAGCGGCGAAGCCAGCAGCCATGTCTGGGGCTATGCCGTCGGCTTTGACATGACCCGGCGCGACCTGCAGTTCGCCCTGCGCGACAAGGGCCGGCCGTGGGAACTGGGCAAGGCCTTCGACCAGTCGGCGCCGATTGCGCCACTTGTTCCGGCCGCCGACAGCGGCCACCCGACGGCCGGCAGAATCTGGCTCACCGTAAACGGCCAGCTGAAGCAGCAAGGCAACCTGTCCGACCTCATCTGGTCGGTGCCGGAAACCATTGCCCACCTGTCGAGGTATTTCGAACTCCTTCCCGGTGACCTGATTTTTACCGGCACGCCGGAGGGTGTCGGCCCGGTCGTCAAAGGCGACATCGTCACCGGCGGCGTGGAAGGCCTCGGCGAACTGTCGATTCGCATCGTCTAAGTCCGAATCGAAATCGACCCGGCCCGTGCATCCGTTAGAATGACGGCATGCGCCGCAAGCTCCGCAAGTTTCTTCCCGACCATGACGCGATTCGAAACAACCGCTGGCTCGCACCGTTCGCGAACACCCTGTTGCATCCTCGGCTGTGGCACATCAACCGCCGCTCGGCGGCTGGGGCCGTGGCGGCGGGCATGTTCTGCGGACTGATCCCGGGCCCGTTCCAGATGCTGGGTGCGGCGATTTGCGCGGTAATCTTCCGCGTCAATCTGCCGCTGGCCATGCTGGTCACTTTTTACACTAATGCGTTCACCATCGTGCCGCTCTACATTGTCGCCTTCGCCATCGGACAATGGGCACTGCCTGGCGCACACCATGAATTTGTCGCTCCCCCCGAGCCCGGCGAAGACGGCCTGTTTGCCTGGATGCATGCCCTGCTCGACTGGATGGCCGGCCTCGGTTCGCCGCTGGCCCTGGGTCTGGTGCTGCTCGCCTCGGCCCTTGCCGTCGCAAGTTATTTTGCGGTCAGGCTGGTCTGGCGAATTTATCTGATCCGCGCCTGGCGCCAGCGCGGTCAAAGGCTTGCCTCATGAACTACGACAGCAATAACGACGACGTCCTGCGCCGCGCGCGGCATTCGATCTTCGTCGCCCTGGCATCCTTTTCCGTCGTCATGGTGGGAGGAGCGTTTGGCTACAAGTACTTTGCCGGGGTCGACGCGACCTGGCTCGATGCCATTTACATGACATTCCTGATGGTTGCCACCATCGGCTACGGCGCCGGCGTGGATGTCTATCACCACCCTGAACGAGAGATTTTCACGATGGCGGTGGCGTTTTCCGGCATCGGCATCATGACCTATTTTTTTTCAAGCATCACCGCGCTGGTGCTGGCCAGTGACTTTGACAAATCAATGCGGAGACGACGCATGGACAAAATGATGAAAAAAGTTCGGGGCCACTACATCCTGTGCGGCTTCGGCCGCGTCGGACGCAATGTGGCGGACGAACTGGAAGCCACCAACCATCACTACGTCGCCATCGACGAAAACCTGGAGCTGCTGGAATCGCATGCTGAAAGGAAGCCGGGCATGCTCTATCTGCAAGGCGACGCCGCCGACGACGATCTGCTGATCGGCGCCAACATCGCCGAGGCCAAGGGTGTTTTTGCGGTAACCGGCGACGACAGCCGCAACCTGATGATCAGCCTTACCGCCAGACAGATCAATCCCGCCGCGCGAATAGTGGCGCGCTGCAATGATCTGCGTAACGTGGAAAAAATGCGCAAGGCCGGCGCCGACTCCATCGTCTCGCCGAACTTCACCGGCGGCATGCGCATCGCCTCGGCGATGTTGCGGCCCCACGTCGTGTCCTTCCTGGACGAAATGCTGCGCTCGGTGCACAAGTTGCGGGTTGAGGAAGTGGTCTTGCCAGCCGATTTCGAACCGCGCCCGCTGGCCACGCTACACCGGATGCGCAGCGACAACTATGTGCTGCTGGCAGTGCGCACGCGCGGCGACTGGGAGTTCAACCCGCGCGGTGATTTCATCCTGCAGCCGGGCTTCACCGTGGTCGCGATGGCCTCGCCACAAGGACGAACCGACCTCGAAAACGCCCTGCGGGAAACGAATCAGGACGACACGGAATAGCCGGCGCGGCAACGCCGCTCAGCCCGTCAACACCCCGTCCTGCAGGCGCATCACCCTGGCCGCGCGTGCCGCCAGATCCATATCATGGGTCACCAGCACCAGTGCCGCACGGTGCTCGCGGCACAGATCCAGCAGCAGCCCGAATACCGCATCGGCCGCACCACGATCCAGGTTGCCGGTCGGCTCATCGGCCAGCAGACAGGCCGGTTCGGTAACCAGGGCACGCGCCACCGCCACCCGCTGGCGCTCGCCGCCCGACAGTTCGCCCGGACGGTGATTCAAGCGATGTCCCAGACCGACGCGATTCAGCACCGCGGTCGCCTGCTGGTCGGCTTCCGCACGCGGCATGCGCCGGATCAGCAAAGGCATGGCGACGTTTTCCACGGCGGTGAATTCCATCAGCAGGTGGTGAAACTGATAGACGAAGCCCAGCGACTGGTTGCGCAGTTGCCCCCGCTCCGCCTCGCCGACCTGAGACAGATCCCGGCCATGCAGTTGCACCCACCCCGCGGTCGGCGTGTCAAGGCCGCCCAACAGATGCAGCAAGGTGCTCTTGCCAGACCCGCTGGCGCCGACGATGGCCACCGTATCGCCGGCGCCGACTTTCAGGTCGACCCCGGTGAGCACCGGCACATCGGTCTGGCCCTGATGAAAGATCTTGCTCAGGCCGCTGCACTCCAGAATGGCCTCACTCATAGCGCAGCGCCTCCGCCGGTTGCGTGCGCGAGGCGCGCCAGCTCGGATACAGCGTCGCCAGCAGGGTGAGGACGAAGGACACCGCGCTGACGGTGCCGACGTCCGACCAGTGCAGATCGGAGGGCAGTTCGCTGATGTAATACACGTCCTTGGCGAGGAACTTCATCCCCAGCAGATGTTCCAGCGCCGGCACCACCACATCGACATTCAGTGCCAGGGCGATACCCCCGGCAACGCCGGCGGCCAGGCCGACAGCGCCGATCAGCGTGCCCTGGACAATGAAGATGGCCATGATGCTGCGCGGGCTGGCGCCCAGGGTGCGCAGGATGGCGATGTCGGCGCGCTTGTCGGTCACCGCCATGACCAAAGTGGAAACGATGTTGAAGGCGGCGACGGCGACGATCAGCAGCAGGATGAGGAACATCATGCGCTTTTCGATTTCGACGGCGCGAAAGAAGTTGGCGTGGCTGCGCGTCCAGTCGCTGACCCAGGCATCCATGGGGAGAAAGCGCAACAGTTCGCGGCTGATCTGCGGCGCGGCAAAGAGGTCATCGACCTTGAGCCGCACGCCGGAGACGCGGTCGTCCATGCGATAGAGCTTCTGGGCGTCGCTCATGGCGATCAGGGCCAGACCCGAGTCGAACTCGAACATGCCGGCTTCGAAGATGCCGACGACGCGGAACTGCTTGACGCGCGGCAGGATGGCGGCTGGGGTGACCAGGCCCTGGGGCGCCAGCAGGGTGACCTTGTCGCCGGGTCTGGCGCGCAGGGCGCGGGCCAGTTCTGATCCAAGCACCATGCCGAATTCGCCGGGCAGCAACTGGTCGAGCTTGCCCGACTTCATGTGGCGGGCGAAGTCGGCCACCTTGTCCTCGGCCTCGGGCAGGATTCCGCGCACCATGACGCCGCGCACCTGGCCGTCGAAGGTGATCATGCCCTGCGCCTGGACGTAGGGCGCGGCGGCCTTGATTCGCGGGTGTTGTGCGGCACTCTGCACGACCCTGGCCCAGTCGGTAATCTCGCCGCTTTCGCTGCTGATCTGGACGTGGGAGACGACGCCGAGGATGCGCTCGCGCAGTTCCTTCTGGAAGCCGTTCATGACCGACAGCACGACGATCAGCGCCGCCACCCCGAGCGCGAGGCCGAGCATCGAGGTCAGCGCGATGAAGGAGATGAAGCGGTTAGCAGCGCCTTCGCGCGGCTGGGCGCGCGTGTAGCGCAGTCCGATGAGGAGTTCGTAGGTCATGCGTCTTTTCGGCAATCCGGATTCCGTGATAGAAAATTCATTGTCGCGCGCTTAATGCCAGTGACTTGCTGCCCGTGGCGAACCGACTGACTCCTTGGTGCCCACAAGCGACGCTCGCGTTGCCCCAAAGCAGCCGTTCAATTGCGAGACATCACGGGAATTGATTTGTCAAACGAAGGGATTGTTTATCCTCGTACCAGTTCCGCGAAAATCATCGACGTTGCGCGTTACTACTGTCAAGTCATGAATCAGCGCAATAGCCGCAATCTGTTTGTCTATTGGATGTTCATGATGAGGTGACATCAGCCGGCCCCACACCTGAGCGCACTCTTCATCGAAGCTCAATATCCTGTCGTCGTAGTCCGCCACGACCAAATCAAGCCATTTTTCAAGCTTCCTGGCCTGGGGGCGATCGCCGCGCTGCCGGATATTCTCCAGCCCTCTTCGAATTTCACCTATTGTTTGCACAGACAAATAGATGTCTTCAGCTTCGATCGTCTGGAAAAACTCTTGAACCCCGGGGTTAGCTTTTTTCCCTTTTCGGGCCTCACTGATGATATTGGTGTCGACCAAGTACATGTCGACTCCTACCCATTTCGGCAATTGAAGTCGGAGTCTTCACCAACATTTGGCATGCTTGAAAGAATCTCGGCAACAGACCGACGCTTCGGGCGCTGCAAAACCGTTCTTAGAATCTCACGATGCTCGGCTTCCGCGCTTCTACCATGAGCGGCCGCCAGCTGTTTCAGGGCGAAGGCAACATCTTCGTCAACATTTCGAACCACAAGATTGGTAGCCATAGTCGCCTCCTTGATTGGAATCATTGATAGCAGGATACCAAAGAGATGATTGCATTGCAATCACTATTCCGGCTCTGGCTCAAGCTTCCGAAAATGGTCGTATGCAGAAGACTATTCCAACCACCAATTCATTTCCAAGCCTGGGTCAGCAATTCATCAAGGGCGTCCATGATGCGACTGCCCTCAGAACTCAGGGATGCCACATGTTCGCCAAGCAGCTCGTTTGGAACCGAGACAATTTCGAGCGGATGGAGGACCACCTGAACATTTTCGATTTTGAACGCGGGATTAAATCGCGGATTGCTTACCTTCCCCAGTGCGGATTTTCGCACCATGGGGACAAGCACCCGCCGACGATAACTGTCATACAGCGATGACTGGACAAGAAGCACATAGGGAATATCGTCCCGGTGCTTTCCTGTATTCCGATGCACATCAAATTGAGCCATGACGCTGGTTCAAAGAGTTGAATACTCGTCAGCGAATGACCCATGCCTGGCGTTGAAGGCGTTCCACATGGAAATGGTCGCCTCAAGAGTCCTCGCCTTGGCCATACGCTGCTGGCGTTCGTGTTCGACATAGTCCGCAAGCAGTGACTCAACCACTCCAGAGAGATTGTTGGTCAGACCGCGTACTTGCGCAACCAGGTCTTCATTCAGAGTCAGATTTACCGGGCGCTTCCTGGCTTCGCTATTAGATGCAGCTGGTTTCATCGCAGACCTCCAATGCGCAGTATATGCGCATGTTCATGAATATTTCACTTCCGGATATCCGCATTTTTGCGCATGGTAGCCCGTGTTAACATTCGGTCATGCTGACGCTCATCGTGCCTGGCCTCATCTGGACCCGCCAGGCGCTCGCGGATCTCACTTACGACCTGCCCCTGCCCGCCTTTGCCACCCTCCTCGGGCGCGGCCGGCTGCGCCACCGGGCACCGCAGAGCACTGCCGCAACCTTGGCTGAAACCTTCGGACTGGACGCTCCGCTGCCCGGCGCGGCCTTGCGCCGGCTTGCACTGCGAGAGCATCCCGGCGACGCGGAATGGTTGTGCCTCGACCCGGTACGGCTGCGCTTCGAACAAAACTCCCTGATCGTCGATGATCCGCGGCAATTGGAATTGACCGACGACGAGGCCGCCGCGCTCGCCGTGTCGCTAGGGCCGACTTTTGCAGAGTTCGGTCGGCTCGACGTAATCTCGCCTCACGCATGGAACCTCCGCCTGTCTGCCGTGGCGCCGGCGTTCCATGCCTTGCCCGAAGCGATAGGTCGCGCGGCCTCTGCGCTGCCGCTGACCCCCGACTACGCGCCGTGGCGCCACGCCATCAGCGAGGCGCAGATGCTGCTGCATGCCCACCCCCTGAATCAGGCGCGCGAAGCCGCCGGCAAGCCACCGGTGAATTCGCTCTGGCCCTGGGGTGGCGGTCGCCTGCCCCGCGTCACTAGCAACGCGCATGACGCACTCTGGAGCGACGACCCGGTCGCGCGAGGCATCGCCCGCCTGCTGCAGATCGACGGCGCGTCGCTGCCGGCCGGCTTTACCGGCACCGCTGCACGCCGACCGCTGGCGATCCATCGTGCGCTGGAACAGCCCGCCCGCAGCGGCGATGCGACGATCTGGCGCGAGCAATTGACCCGGCTCGAAGCCGACTGGCTGGCGCCGGCACTCGACGCCTTGCGCAATGGCCAACTCGGCGCCTTGCGCCTGCTCGCCCCCGGCGATCTCGCCGCGGCCGAACTGCAGGTCAGCCGCCATGATCTGTGGAAGTTCTGGCGCAAGCCCGGCGCGGTGGCTGAGTTGGGGCCAATATGACCAATGCAACGAACGGGACGCGCATCACCGTTCGCGACATTCCGCCGCGCGCCACCTGGGCGCTCGAACAGGGTGGCGTGCATCCGCTGCTGGCCAGACTCTACGCCGCACGCGGCATCCGCGGCATGGACGAACTCGATACGCGCAGCAGCGCGCTGCTCGCTCCGGACAAACTCAAGGGCGCCAGCGAAGCGGCGACGCTGCTGGCCAATACCATCGCCGCCGGCCGCAAGATCCTGATCGTCGCCGACTACGACTGCGACGGCGCCACCGCGTGCGCCGTCGGCCTGCGCGCCCTGCGCCTGATGGGGGCCGCGGTCGATTACCTGGTGCCCGACCGCTTCACCCTTGGCTACGGGCTTTCGCCGGAAGTAGCGCTTTTGGCGGCTGCGCGAAAGCCCGATCTGGTGGTCACGGTCGACAACGGCATCGCCAGCGTCGAAGGCGTCGCGGAACTGAAACGCCTGGGCATCGCGACGCTGATTACCGATCACCATCTGCCGGGTGAAGAAATTCCAGGCGCCGATGTGATCGTGAATCCCAACCAGCCCGGCTGCGATTTCGCGAGCAAGGCACTGGCCGGCGTCGGCGTGATGTTTTACGTCGCGCTGGCCTTGCGCGCGGAACTGCGCCGCCGTGGCGCCTATGCCGAAGAACCGGAACCCAATCTGGCCGGCCTGCTCGACCTCGTGGCGCTGGGCACCGTGGCCGACGTGGTGCCGCTCGACCGCAATAACCGCATCCTGGTCGCCCAGGGCCTGGCGCGCATCCGCGGCGGCCAGATGCAGGCCGGTATTCGCGCGCTGTTTTCCGTCGCCGGCCGCGAACCGGGCCGCGCCGCGACCTTCGATCTCGGCTTTGCCCTCGGTCCGCGCCTCAACGCCGCCGGACGACTGGCCGACATGGCGCTGGGCATCGAGTGCCTGGTCACCGACGACCCCGGCCGCGCCATGAATATCGCCCAGCAACTGGATGCCATCAATCGCGAGCGGCGGGTGATCGAAGCCGGCATGCGCGAGGATGCCGAACTGCTGCTGGATTCGCTCGACGCCGCCAATCGCGCCAGCCTGACGCTGTTCGACCCGGCCTGGCACCAGGGCGTGATCGGAATCCTCGCCGGCCGTGTCAAGGAGAAGCTGCACCGCCCGACCTTCGCCTTCGCCCGCGGCAATGCCGGCGAGCTGAAAGCCTCCGGCCGTTCGATCCGCGGCCTGCACCTGCGCGACGCGCTGGACCTCGTAGCCAAGCGCCATCCGGGCATGCTGTTGCGCTTTGGCGGCCATGCCGCCGCCGCCGGCCTGACGCTGAACGAAGATCGTCTTGCCGAATTCGAAGCCGCCTTCGAAAAGGTCTGCCGCGAACTGCTCTCGCCGGCAGAACTCACGCGCACGCTGGAGACCGACGGCCCGCTCGAATCCGGCTATTTCTCGCTCGAAGCCGTGCGCCTGATGCAACAGGAAGTCTGGGGCCAGGCCTTTCCCGCGCCGCTATTCGCCGACAACTTCGAGGTCCTCAACCAGCGCATCCTGAAAGACAAGCACCTCAAGCTCAAGCTGCAAAAAGGCGGCCAGCGCTTCGACGCCATCCAGTTCAATTTTGCCGACGGGTCTGCCGGCAGCGCGCCCGATCGCATCCGCGCCGCCTTCCGCGTCGATATCAACGAATGGAACGGCACGCAGACCGTGCAACTGATGCTGGAGCATTTCGAGGCAGCCTGAACTTCGGCGCCAAACTGTAAACCACGCTGGAAACTACGCGGCGACTACGGCTTGGTCCCTTCCAGGCCCGCCGCCGCCCCCGGCCGGCCGAACAGATAACCCTGATAGGCGAAACAGCCCAGCCGGGCCAGAAACTCGCGCTGCCCTTCGGTTTCCACTCCCTCGGCGATGACCGCCAGGCCGAGGCTCATGCCGAGGGCGATGACGGTGCGCGCAATGGCCGCATCGTTGCTGTCGGTCAGCACATCGCAAATGAAGGATTGATCGATCTTCAACTGGCTCAGAGGCAGTCGCTTGAGGTAGGACAACGACGAATAGCCGGTGCCGAAGTCGTCGAGGGAGAAGCTCACCCCTTCGGCTTTCAGCGCCGTCATCTTGTCGATGATGTCCTCCATGTCATGCAGCAGCAGGCTCTCGGTCAGTTCCAGCTTGAGTCGGCGCGGATTTGCTCCGGTGGCACGCAGCACCGCCAGCACCTGCTCGACAAAATCCCGCTGGCGAAACTGCCGGCCGCTGACGTTAACCGCGACAGTCAGATGCGCCATGTCGGCCTGCCCGGCCCAGACCACCAGCTGGTTACAGGCAGTTTCCAGCACCCAGTGGCCCAACGGCAGGATCAGTCCGTTGTCCTCGGTCTGCGGAATGAAATCGGTGGGACACACCAGGCCGCGCAGGGGATGCTGCCAGCGTACCAGCGCCTCCACCCCGGTGACTCGCCCCTCGCCATCCACCTGCGGTTGATAGTAGAGCAGGAACTGGCCCTCGCGAATCGCGGTGCGCAGATCGGTATCCAGCGCGGCACGGATCGCGACCACGGCCTGCATCTCCGGATCAAAGAAACGCAAGGTATTGCGACCCGCCGCCTTGGCCTGGTACATCGCCGTATCGGCGCGCTTGAGCAATTCATCGACCGAAAGCGATTGATCGCGAAACAGCGTGATGCCGATGCTCGCGGTGCAGTGATAACTGCGCGAATTGGCATCCCCTCCGGCGAAACTCAGGTCGAGCTGATAGGGTTGGCTCAGCGCCGCCAGGATCTTCACCGCCACGCTCTCCGCCTGCATCGCCGCCGCGGTTTCCGCATCGAGGTCCTGGAGAATCACCACGAACTCGTCGCCACCCAGCCGCGCGACGGTATCGCCTTCCCGTATGCAGGCTTCCATGCGGGACGCAACTTCCACCAGAAACTGGTCGCCCACATCGTGCCCCAGCGTGTCATTGAGGGTCTTGAAGTCGTCCAGGTCGAACAGCAGCAATGCACCGTGGCGTTCGTGGCGCGCGCTGCCGGTGAGTGCCTGCCGCAGTCGATCGAGCATCAGTCGCCGGTTGGGAAGTCGCGTCAGCGGATCAAAAAACGCCAGATTGCGGATCTCCTCCTCCACCACCTTGCGCATCGTGATGTCGGCGAAGGTGCCGACATAATGGGTTACGGCGCCGTCGTTGCCCTTGACCGCCGTGACGCTCAGCCACTCCGGATAGATTTCGCCGTTCTTGCGCCGGTTCCAGATTTCCCCGCGCCAGGTTCCGGTGCGCCCGATGCATTCCCACATCTCGTCATAAAAGCCCGCGTCATGACGCCCCGAGCTGAGGATGCGCGGCGTCTTGCCCACGGCATCCTCGGCGCTGTAACCGGTGATTTCGGTAAACGTCCGGTTGACCCGCTGAATCACCTTCGCCGCGTCGGTCACCGTAATGCCTTCCTGCGCCTCGAAGGCGGCGGCCGCTATGCGCAGTTGCTGTTGCGCAAGATTGCGTTCGGTGACATCGCGCATGGCAACCTGAATGGCCGGTTCGCCGTCAAAGACAATCGCCGTATTGCGGACTTCGACGTCGATTGCCGTTCCGTCCAGCTTGAGAAATTTCTCCTCGATCGGCGGTGCCTCGCCATCATGCTCGATGGCATTCCTGACCCGGGCCAGAACGATCTCATGAAAGTCCGGATGAACCCGATCGAGAACGGGTTTGCCTACCAGGTCTGCCGCCGAATTCGCGCCCAGCATCCTGACCGCGGCCGGATTGACATAGACGATCACGCCACGCCGATGGACGCCCATCGGTTCCGGCGACCACTCGATCAGGGTGCGGTAACGCTTCTCGCTTTCGCTCAGCGCCGCCTCCATCCGCTTGCGCTCCGTGATGTCCCTGACAATGGCCTGCAGGCAAAGTCCGCCAGCCATCTCGACAGAACTCAGGGAAATCTCGACATCAAGCAGAGCGCCATCCACGCGCATCGCCGTCCATTCAAAGCGCGAGATATCGCCTTTCATCGCGGCAGCAATCTTTTCCGCGACCACGTCCGCCGACAGCTGGCCGCTGGCTTGCCTCTCCGGACAAAGCTCGGCAGGCGAACGGCCGATGACGTCCTTCCTGTTCAGGCCGTACATACTCGCGCCGTGTTGGTTGCAGTCCAGGAACCCCGTCGCATCCAACAGGAAAATGCCGTCATTGGCCTGCTCGAAAAGTTGCCGATACTTGCGCTCGGCTTCCAGGGCGAGCTTCCAGCGATCTTCGCTATCGCGCATTTCAGTCATGAAGACAAGGGAGCCTGGCGCTTTTCGGAATCTTCCTGCTTCTCACAACACTCCCCCTCCAATCGATGTGATGCCACGCATGGACGGCGCAAATCGGCGCCAGGCCTTTGCTCGGCGCTGCCGGCCGCTACCACCATGATACAGCCCTGCAGACAGAATGGGATCATCCCGGAGGCCCCCGCGGCCGGATGCGTTAGCCGGTTACTACCCGCATCCTCGCCGCCACTGCAAGAATGGCTGACGGGCATGCCCTTGCATGCTCCCCACCACAAGGAGAGAGACATGGCAGCGAAAAAGATTCTGATGCTGGTCGGCGATTACGTCGAGGATTACGAAGTCATGGTGCCGTTCCAGGCCCTGCTGGCGGTCGGCCACATCGTGCATGCGGTCTGCCCGGACAAGAAGGTCGGCGACAGCGTCGCCACGGCGATCCACGATTTCGAAGGGCAGCAAACCTATTCGGAAAAGCGCGGCCACAACTTTGCGCTGAACGCCGCATTCGCCGACATCAAGGCCGAAAGCTACGACGCGCTGGTCATCCCCGGCGGCCGCGCGCCGGAATACCTGCGCCTGAATCCGGCGGTGCTCGACCTCGTGCGCCACTTCTTCAGCGCCAACAAGCCGGTGGCCGCGATCTGCCACGGCGCGCAGGTGCTGGCCGCGGCAGGCGTGCTCAAGGGACGGAGCTGCTCGGCGTATCCGGCCTGCAGTACCGAGGTCGTGCTGGCCGAGGGCAAGTTCGCCGAGATCGCCATCGACGCCGCGGTCACCGACGGCAACCTGGTCACGGCGCCGGCCTGGCCCGCGCACCCGGCATGGATCAGCCAGTTCCTCAAGCTGCTCGGCACCCGCATCGAGCTCTGATTCTTCCTTCCATCGCTGAAGGGGTGCTACATTGGGCGGTCGGAATGCATTCGCATTCCTGCTGCCCTTGAGGAGAACAGGCGATGTGCAAGATCTTCATCAGCGCCGACCCTGAACTGTATCGTTGCCGTTCGCGATCCCTGCGGCTGTCCGGTGTCGCCACCAGCATCCGGCTGGAAAACCTGTTCTGGCAGGTGCTGGAGGAAATCGGCGCGCGCGATGGCCTCAGCGTCGCGCAACTGATATCCCGCCTCTACGACGAACTCGCCGACGCGGGCGGCCAGGGTGTCAACGATGGCGCTAATTTCAGTTCCTTCCTGCGCGTCAGTTGCGGCCGCTACCTGGCCTTGCAGGTCGCCGGCCGGATTCCCGCTGATACCGAAGTGCCGATCCGCTCGCTGGACGCCGACTGGGTGCTGGCGGGCGAAAAGGTGTCGCGTCCCGGCGCTTTTTCCGCGCCGACACACTGCATCGGAATGACGCACGCGGCACGGTAGCAAGACAAACCGCGGGAAACGCCGTCTCCCCACGGCTGGCTTTGCACAGCCAGCCGGCTGCGCGGGCGCGGAGCAGTGCTCCGCGAATTCCCCGCTTCGCCCAGCGCGACTTCTGGCCGGCACCGTATAATCGCGGCCCTTCGCATCGATCTCCCTGCCGCCGTGTCCCAGCTCGAACTCGAAACCGCCCGTCGCCGCACCTTCGCCATCATTTCCCACCCGGACGCGGGCAAGACCACGCTGACCGAAAAGCTGCTCTGGTTCGGCGGCGCCATCCAGGTCGCCGGCGAAGTCCGCGCGCGCAAGGCCAGCCGCCACGCCACCTCGGACTGGATGGAACTCGAAAAGCAGCGCGGCATCTCGGTTACCAGCTCGGTGATGCAGTTCCCCTATCGCGAATGCATGATCAACCTGCTCGACACGCCGGGCCACGAGGACTTTTCCGAGGATACCTACCGCACCCTGACCGCGGTGGATTCGGCGGTGATGGTGATCGACTCGGTCAACGGCGTCGAAGCCCAGACCATCAAGCTGCTCAACGTCTGCCGCCTGCGCGACACGCCTATCCTGACTTTCATCAACAAGCTCGACCGCGAAGGCCGGCCGCCGATCGAACTGCTCGACGAGATCGAGTCGGTGCTGGAAATCCAGTGCGCGCCGATGACCTGGCCGATCAGCATGGGCAAGCGCTTTCGCGGCGTGTACCACCTCTACGACGACAGCATCAGCTTCTTCGACCCGCAGGCAGACAAGGGCACGGCGGAAGTCATCAAGGGCCTGCACAACCCGCGCCTCGACGAACTGATCCCGGACCAGGCCGCGGAACTGCGCATGGAAGTCGAACTGGTGCGCGGCGCCTCGCACGCCTTCGACCGCGCTGCCTACCTGGCCGGCAGGCAAACGCCGGTGTTCTTCGGCTCGGCGATCAACAACTTCGGCGTGCAGTCCCTGCTCGACGCCGTGGTCGATCTGTCGCCGCCGCCGCAGCCGCGCGCCGCCGAAACCCGCCTGGTGCAGCCCGGCGAGCCGAAGTTCTCCGGCTTCGTCTTCAAGATCCAGGCCAACATGGACCCCAAGCACCGCGACCGCATCGCCTTCGTTCGCGTCTGCTCGGGCAAGTTCGAGCGCGGCATCAAACTGCGGCAACGCTCGACCGGCAAGATGCTGGCGGTGAACAACGCCATCACCTTCATGGCGCAGGACCGCAACACCACCGACGAGGCCTGGCCGGGCGACATCCTCGGCATTCCCAATCACGGCACGGTGCTGCTCGGCGACGCCTTCAGCGAAGGCGAGGATCTCAAGTTCACCGGCATTCCCTGCTTCGCGCCGGAACACTTCCGCCGCGCCCAGATTCGCAATCCGATGAAAATGAAAGCCTTGCAGAAAGGCTTGCAGCAACTGGCCGAGGAAGGCGCGACGCAACTCTTCAAGCCGATCCACAGCAACGACCTGATCCTCGGCGCGGTCGGCACCTTGCAGTTCGACGTGGTCGCCTACCGGCTGGAATTCGAGTACGGCGTGGATTGCATCTTCGAACCCTACCCGGTCGCCACGGCGCGCTGGCTGCGCGGCGATCCCCTGGCAATACGCGCCCTGGCCGACAAGGCCGGCGTCAATGTCGCACTCGACGGCGCCGGCGACTATGTTTATCTCGCGCCCAACCGGGTCAATCTGTCCATGACTCAGGAACGCCATCCGGAAGTGAGTTTTCTCGAAACGCGCGAGATTCATTAGCCGTAGCGCCGGCGACCGCTCCGCCCTCGCGCTCTTCCGGCGCCTGAACTGCCAGCGCCTGCACATTGTCGCCATTCACCTGCGGCCGCTTCGACCGCAGTTCGTCGCGAAATGGTGCATGGCGAGGCGACGACCTGTCATTTCTGATGGGGTATCCACTTAGCTCCACTAAGCGGTTTTCCTTGTTTTTTTGCTCTTGATGTCGCC
>Ga0154354_1037_pt3 | contig 30752 bp, 26 predicted proteins | sample RifGroA2_FD_115882 | JGI IMG/M metagenome (GOLD analysis project Ga0154354, IMG submission 115882) | Rhodocyclales bacterium GWA2_65_19
AGCGCGTCGGCATTGCCCGCGCCTTCTCGCTGGCGCCCAAGCTGCTGCTGCTCGACGAGCCCTTCGGCATGCTCGACTCGCTGACCCGCTGGGAATTGCAGGAAGTGCTGATGGAGGTCTGGGCCCGCAACCGGGTCACGGCCATCATGGTTACCCACGACGTCGACGAGGCGATCCTGCTCGCCGACCGCGTCGTGATGATGACCAACGGGCCCAACGCGCGGGTCGGCAAGATTCTCGACATTCCGCTCGAACGCCCGCGCACCCGCCGCGAACTGCTCGCGCATCCCATGTACTACGAACTGCGCGAGAGCCTCATCACCTTCCTCGAAGAATGCGATCAGCATTGACCGCCGGCCGTTCAACGGACGAGCAGCAGAAAGATGAGCAAGGCGTTCAGCACCAGCGAGGCGACCGCCAGCAGCTTCAGGCCCAGCATCGGGTCGCGGCGCAGCAGCGGGGTGCGGCGCGCCACACGCAGCGGGCGCTGGGCGCCGCGTTCGAGCGCCAGCAGGAATTCCTCGGCGGTCTCGAAGCGGTCGGCCGGTTCGCGTGCGACGGCCTTGAGCATCACCGATTCGAGCCAGTCGGGAATGTCCGGCCGATAGCGTGTCGGCGGCAGCGGGTCGCCGAAGCGCGGGGTCTGGAAGGGTTCGATTTCGCCGTAGGGATATTTACGCGTCAGCAGCTGATACAGCGTGACGCCAACAGCATAGAGGTCGCTGGACTCGTTGGCTGGCTTGCCGGCAAAGAGTTCGGGGGCCATGTAGGAAGGAGTGCCCGGATTATTGATTTCGTTGAAAACCTCGGCCGCGTCCTGGCCGTCGGAGGCGGCGACGCCGAGATCGAGCAGGCGCAGGCGACCGTCGGCGCCGAGATGCAGGTTGTCGGGCTTGATGTCGCGATGCACGATCGCCAGCCGGTGCAGTACCGCCAGGGCCTTCAGCGTGCGCGTGGTCAGGTCGGCGGCCTCGACCGCGGTAAAGCGGCGGCCCTGTTCGAGATGACGCGCCAGCGTGGCGCCTTCGTGCCAGCTCATCAGATAGTAGAGATAGCGGCGCGCGGGCCAGCTCACCACTTGCGGAAAGTCGGCGCTGGCGATACGGCGCGCCAGCCATTCCTCGTGCGCCAGCGCCGCCGTATCGGCCGCGTCGGCCCCCTCACCCAGCGGGCGCAGCGTCTTGAGTACGAAATCCTGGCCGCTGGCGACCGCGCGCACGCGGTAGAGCAGGGTGACGCGCGATTCGTGCAGCACCTCGGCGACTTCGAGGCCGTCGAGCACCTGCCCCGGTTTGAGGCGCGGCGGCGGCGGCAGGGCGCTGACCCGCGCCAAGGTGTCGCGCAGACCGTCGGGTGGCAGTTCGAGCACGCGCAGCACCAGCGCGGTGCAGTTGTCCTGGGCGCCGGCGTCGGTGGCGGCGTTGGCGATGCGCGCGGCGGCGACGTCGGCGCTCTCGTTCAAGTTCAGCAGCTTCGCCAGGCGGGGGGCGCCCAGCGTGCCCCAGACGCCGTCGCTGGCGAGCAGAAACACATCGTCCGGCGCCAGATCGCCATCGGCATAGTCGACGGCGAGGCCGGCGTCGAGTCCGACCGCGCGCGAGAGCACATTCTTGAGTTCCGGATGCTCCCAGACGTGATCGCTGGTGAGTTGCGTCAGCTCGCCGTCGCGCCAACGATAGACGCGCGTGTCGCCGACATGGCCGATGACGTAGCGGCGGCCGCGCAGCACCAGCGCCGAGAGCGTGGTGGCCATGCCGGCGGTGTCCGGCGCGCGCCGGCTGTGGGCGTAGAGCCAGCGGTTGAGGGCGACGATGACCTTGTCCAGCGCCTGCGGCACGCTCCAGGTGTCGGGCGTCGAATAGTAGTCGGCGAGCAGGCTGCGCACGCAGTATTCGGAGGCCTCGCGGCCGTCGGCGTGACCGCCGACGCCGTCGGCGACGGCGACCAGGATGCCCTTGTTTTCCAGCTCCAGACCTTCGGGCGTGGCGCCGGCGCAATAGTCCTCGTTGCGCGGGCGCGGGCCGCGCAACGAGGTATGACCGAGGTCGATGCGGAGCAGGGAAGGTTTGGGATTTTTCACCAAGGCAGCTTAGCGCGAAACGGGATGCAGATTTGGGGCGAGATGCTCCGTGGTTCTCTAGATTTTCGCGGCGGTCAGGTGCGAGGCGCCCCAGGTGGTGCGCCAGCGACGCTTGACTCCGGTGAGTCCGACCAGGGCCAGCACGGCCAGCGTGGCGAAGATCAGGAAGCCGGCCTGGTAGCTGCCCGTTACCTGTCTGGAATAGCCCAGGCTGGAGGCCAGGTAGAAGCCGCCGACGCCACCGGCCATGCCGACCAGGCCGGTCATGACGCCGATTTCCTTGCGGAAGCGCTGCGGCACCAACTGGAACACCGCGCCGTTGCCCATGCCGAGGCTCAGCATGGCGGCGACGAAGCCGGCCAGCGCGAGCCAGGCATTGGGCAGGCCGAAGCTGACGAGGGCGAGGAAGACCGCGGCACACAGGTACATCACGGACAGCGACTTGACACCGCCGATGCGGTCGGCGACGTTGCCGCCGATCGGGCGCACCAGCGAGCCGGCGAAAACGCAGGCGGCGGTGAAGAAGCCGGCCGTCTTGGCATCCAGTCCGTATTGCGTGTTGAAGTAGATGGTCAGCGAGGACGCCAGGCCGACGAAACCGCCGAAGGTCACCGAGTAGAAGAACATGAACCACCAGGCGTCCTTGTCCTTGAGTACCGCGAAGTACTCGGCGAGCGACTTCGGCGCCGGACATTCCGGGGCGTCCTTGGCCAGCGTCAGATAGACGATGAAGACGATGATCAGCGGGATCAGCGCGAGACCGAAAACGTTGGTCCAGCCGTAGGCCACCGCCAGGCTGGGAGCGATCAGGGCGGCCAGCGCGGTGCCCGAATTGCCGGCGCCGGCGATGCCCATCGCGGTGCCCTGATGTTCGGCCGGATACCAGCGCGAGGCCAGCGGCAGGGCGGCGGCGAACGAGGCGCCGGCGACGCCGAGGAACAGGCCGAGGATCAGCGTCTCCTCGTAGTTGTGGATGCCGTAGCGCCAGGCGACGAACAGCGCGGCGATGACAATGACCTGGCCGATGGCGCCGGCCAGCTTTGGCTTCAGGTGATCGACCAGCACGCCCATCACCAGGCGCAGCAGGGCGCCGGCCAGTACCGGGGTGGCCACCATGAGGCCTTTCTGCGCATGCGTCAGGTTGAGGTCGGCCGCGATCTGCACGCCGAGCGGGCCGAGGATGACCCACACCATGAAGGCGAGGTCGAAGTAGAGAAAGGCGGCGAACAGGGTCGGTGTGTGCCCGGCCTTGAGGAAATCGCTCTTCAGCATGGAATGCTCCATTTGTGGGAATGGCGGATGCTTTGCAATGCCTGTGCCACGTCATGGGGAATCCGTGCAAACGATTGCCAGGCGGGCATCGCTTGATGAATTGCACAGTTGCGGTGCCAGCCGAAAGTTATGCATACGCACACTCGCGGTGCGTTGCGCCGCATGAGTGAGTCGACCTGGTGCGCACGCACCAGGGTGGCGAACGGAATAGTGCCTGTTTGCACGGTTTTGGCGGTGGCACACGCCTTGCTGATAGTTTTTCGAAGCCCACTGATCTTCGCAAAGGATGGCAGATGATGAAGCGGAAACTGGTAGTCGTCGGCAACGGCATGGCGGGCATTCGCGCCGTGGAGGAGCTGCTCAAGCTCGCCCCGGAGCTCTACGACATCACCGTGTTCGGCGCCGAGCCGCACGGCAACTACAACCGGATCCTGCTCTCGCCGGTGCTGGCGGGCGAGATGACGCTGGCCGACATCGTGCTCAACGACCTCGGCTGGTATCAGGACAACGGCATTACCTTGCATGTCGGCAAAAAGGTAACCAAGATCGACCGCGTCAAGCGCAAGGTGATCGCCGATGATGGCAAGGGGAACCTGACTGAGGCGGCTTACGACCGTCTGCTGCTGGCCACCGGTTCGACGCCCTTCATCCTGCCCGTCGCCGGCAACGACCTGCCCGGCGTGATCGCCTACCGCGACATCGCCGACACCGAGGCGATGATCGCCGCTGCGGCGAACCACAAGCATGCGGTGGTGATCGGCGCCGGCCTGCTCGGCCTCGAAGCCGCCAACGGCTTGCGCCTGCGCGGCATGGACGTGACCGTGGTGCATGTGATGGACTGGATCATGGAGCGCCAACTGGATCAGGCCGGCGCCGACATGTTGCAGGCCTCGCTGGAGTCCAAGGGCCTGAAATTCCTGCTCGGCAAGCACACCGAAATGCTGAAGGCATCGCCCGAGGGCCGCGTCGGCGCGGTGCGCTTCAAGGATGGTTCGGAGATCCCGGCCGACCTGGTGGTGATGGCTGCCGGCATCCGTCCCAATACGGCGCTGGCCGAGTCGGCCGGCCTCCACTGCCATCGCGGCATCGTGGTCTCCGACACGCTGCAAACCTTCGATCCGAAAATTTACGCGGTCGGCGAATGCGCGGCGCACCGCGGCATCGCCTACGGCCTGGTCGCGCCGTTGTTCGAGCAGGCCAAGGTCTGCGCCAATCACCTGGCGCAGCACGGCATCGGCCGCTATCAGGGTTCGGTGACCTCGACCAAGCTCAAGGTCACCGGTGTCGACGTGTTTTCCGCCGGCAATTTCAGCGGCGGCGACGGCACCGAGGACATCGTGCTGCACGACAAGAGCGGCGGCGTGTACAAGCGCCTGGTGATCGAGAAGGACAAACTGATCGGCGCCGTGCTGTACGGCGACACCGCCGACGGCGGCTGGTATTTCCAGTTGCTCAAGGAAGGCCGCGACATCGGCGCGGTGCGCGATCGCCTGATGTTCGGCGATGCCTTCGCCAACAACCATGTCGGCGACGCCGGCCACGCCGGCGGCTCGAAGGCGGCGGCGATGGCCGACGAGGCCGAGGTCTGCGGCTGTAACGGGGTGTGCAAGGGCACCATCGTCAAGGCGATCCGCGAGCATGGTTTGTTCTCGCTCGAAGATGTCAGGAAACACACCAAGGCGTCGAGCTCCTGCGGTTCCTGTACTGGCCTGGTCGAGCAGATTCTCGCCTCCACCATCGGCGGCGCCTACCAGGCCGCCGATCGCAGCACCAAGCCGATGTGCGGCTGCACCGATTTCAATCACGGCGAAGTGCGCCAGGCGATCCGCTCGATGAAACTGCTGTCGATGGACGCCGCCTTCAAGGCGCTCGACTGGCGCACCCCGGACGGTTGCGCGAGCTGCCGCCCGGCGCTCAACTACTACCTGATCTCGACCTGGCCGCACGAGGCGCAGGACGATCCGCAGTCGCGCTTCATCAACGAGCGGGCGCACGCCAACATCCAGAAGGACGGCACCTACAGCGCCGTGCCGCGCATGTGGGGCGGGCTGACCACGCCCGACGAGCTGCGCCGCATCGCCGACGTGGCGGAGAAGTACCAGGTGCCGACACTCAAGGTCACCGGTGGCCAGCGTATCGACCTGCTCGGCATCAAGAAGGAAGACCTGCCCGGCGTCTGGAAGGATCTCGGCATGCCCTCGGGCCACGCCTACGGCAAGAGCATTCGCACGGTGAAGACCTGCGTCGGCGCCGAGCACTGCCGCTTCGGCACCCAGCGCTCGATGAGCATGGGCGTCGAGCTGGAGAAGATGCTGTTCGGCATGTGGTCGCCGCATAAAGTCAAACTCGCAGTGTCCGGCTGTCCGCGCAACTGCGCCGAGGCCGGCATCAAGGACGTCGGCGTGATCGGCGTGGATTCCGGCTGGGAGCTTTACGTCGCCGGCAATGGCGGGATCAAGACCGAGGTTGCCGAATTCTTCTGCAAGGTCGCCACGCGCGAGGAGGTGCTCGAATATTCGGCCGCCTTCCTCCAGCTCTACCGCGAGGAGGCCTGGTATCTCGAACGCACCGTGCACTGGGTGCAACGGGTCGGCCTCGACAGCATCAAGCAGCGCGTGGTCGACGACGCGGAGCAGCGCAAGGCGCTGCATCAGCGCCTGCTGTATGCCCTGCAGGGCATCGTCGATCCCTGGCTGGAGCGCACCGAGGGGGTCGAGGCGCACGAGTTCCAACCGGTGCGCGTGCCGGCCGACGCCGCCCACGCCTGAAGGAAAACATATGAGCGACTGGATCGAAATCCTCAAGCTCGACCACATTCCGCGCCAGGGTGCGCGGGTGGTCGAGCTTGGGCCAGCCGGCGAAGCCACGCGCGTCGCCATTTTCCGCACCGCCACCGACCAGGTCTATGCCGTGAAGGATCACTGCCCGCATCGCGGCGGCCCGCTGTCCCAGGGCATCGTGCACGGCGGCCAGGTGACCTGCCCGATGCACAACTGGAAGATCGACCTTGCCAGCGGCGCGGCGGTGCTGCCGGACAAGGGTTGCGCCCGCACCTATGACAGCAAGGTGGAAGACGGCCAGATCTTTCTGCGTCTGGCCTGAGGAGAACGAGTATGTTGTTTGGACGTGGCAGGAAGAACCCGATCAAGCTCGCCGACAAGGGCGTCGTCGAGTGGAAATACGCCGCCTGCGGCTACTGCTCCACCGGCTGTTCGATCGAGGTCGGGCTCAACGCCGAGGGCACGCCGGTGTCCTCGCGCGGCGTCGCCGATGCCGACGTGAACCGCGGCAAGCTGTGCCTGAAGGGCATCTTCGAGCATGAACTGTTCGCCTCCGCCGGGCGCGGCACGCGACCACTGCTGCGCGAGCGCTGGCACGAGGAATGGCGGCCGGCGAGCTGGGACACGGCGCTGGACAAGCTGCACGACGAAATCCGGCGCATCCAGGCCAGGCACGGCCCGGATTCCTTCGCCATCATCTCCACCGGCCAGTTGCTGACCGAGGAGTTCTACACCCTGGGCAAGCTCACGCGCGGCCTGATCGGCAGCAACAACTACGACGGCAACACCACGCTGTGCATGGCCTCCGCCGTGTCAGGCTACAAGCGTTCTTTCGGTTCCGACGGCCCGCCCGGCAGCTACGAGGACTTCGAGCACACCGGCTGCCTGATCGCCTGGGGTTCCAACCTGCCCGAGCAGCATCCGATCATCTACTGGCGCATGAAGGAGGCCCAGGAAAAGACCGGCTTCCCGCTGATCGTGGTGGACCCGCGGGTCACCATGCTGGCGCAGAACGCCAACATGCACCTGGCGATCACGCCGGGCACCGACGTGGTGTTGATGAACGCGCTGATGCACGTGATCTTCAAAGAGAACCTGCACGACCAGCGCTACATCGACGCCAATACCAACGGCATCGAGGCGCTGAGGGCCGAAGTCGAGAAGTACGATCCGGTCAGCGCCGCGAAGATCTGCGGCATCGACGAGGACACCATCCGCGTCGTCGCCCGCACCTTCGCACGCGCACCCGCCGCGATGCAGATCTGGACCATGGGCATCAACCAGTCCACCCACGGCTCCGACGGCGTGGTCGGCATCAACAACCTGGCGTTGATCACCGGCAACATCGGCAAGCCCGGCGGCACCTCGCTGTCGATCACCGGCCAGTGCAACGCCATGGGCACGCGCGAATGGTCGTCCTGTTCCGGCCTGCCCAACTACCGCTACCTGGAAGTGCCCGAGCACCGCGCGGAAATCGCCCAGGCCTGGAACGTCGATCCGGAGTTCTTCCCGAAGAAGCGCGGCATGACCCAGACCGACATCTACCAGGCCATGGAGGCCGGGCAGATCAAGGGCCTGTGGTTGATCGCCACCAACCCGATGTCATCCTTGCCGAATACCGCGCGCATCCGCCGCGCCATGGAGCAACTGGAATTCTGCTGCGTGCAGGACTGCTACCAGGACACCGAGAGCGCCCAGTATGCGCATGTCTTTCTGCCGGCCGGGACCTGGGCGGAGAAGGACGGCGTGATGACCAACACCGAGCGCCGCATCAGCCGTGTCAAGCCGGTGACCCTGCCGCCGGGCGAGGCCAAGCCCGACCTGTGGGTGTTCAACCGCGTCGCGGAGCGCTTCAACAAGGACGGCAAGGTGACGTTTCCCGAGACGGCCGGCGAGATCTTCCTCGAAATGGGCCGCCTCTCCAGGGGCCGCCTGGCCGACATCTCCGGCATGACCCACGAGCTGATCGAACAGAAGCGCGGCATCCAGTGGCCCTACACCGCCGCGCAGGCCGCGCGCGGCGAGGCGCCGCCCAGGGGCGGCAAGCGCCTCTACACGGCGGACACCACCTTCAGCCACGCCGACGGCCGCGCCAAGCTGATTCCGTTGCCCTTTATCGACAACAACGAAGTGCCGGACGAGAAGTTCCCGATCTGGCTCAACACCGGGCGGCTCATCGAGCATTGGCACGGGCGCACCAAGACCGGCAAGATCGGCAACAACAACAAGTTCAGTCCCATCCCCTTCATCGAGATCAACCCCGCGCTGGCGGCGGAACTGGGCATCCAGCGCGGCGAATACGTGCGCATGGTGTCGCGTCGCGGCGACGCGGTGGCGATGGCGCAGCCGACGCAGCGGGTGCCGAAGAACATGGTCTTCCTGCCCTTCCACTTCCACGATTGTGCCAACCGCCTGACCCTCGGCCTGCTCGATCCGCATTCGCGCCAGCCGGCCTACAAGCAGTCCGCCATCCGCATCGAAAAGATCGCCGACCAGAAGGCAGCGGCAATGCTGTCCATGGAAATGCGCAAGTTCTGACGAGGTCGCCATGTTCCCCATCCGCCCCAACGAACCCGATTACGCGCTACTCAACGATCCCGCCTGCCAGAGCCTCAACCGTTACGGCCTGTCGATCGAGACCGTGCCCGAAGGCAACCCGCTGCGCGGCGCGAGCCTCAACATCAACGGTGACGCCGCCATCGGCGCCAATCCCAACCGCTACAAGCAGCACGGCTTCTTCTTCAACGCCGACAACTGCATCGCCTGCCACGCCTGCGAGTCGGCCTGTTCGGAAAAGAACGACGTGCCGCCGCACCTGGCCTTCCGCTCGGTCGGTTTCGTCGAGGGCGGCAGCTACCCGAACACCCAGCGCCTCAACATCTCGATGGCCTGCAATCACTGCGACGACCCGGTCTGCCTCAAGGGCTGCCCGACGCGGGCCTACACCAAGTTCGCCGAATATGGCGCCGTGCTGCAAGACCCGGAGATCTGCTTCGGCTGCGGCTACTGCACCTGGGTCTGCCCCTACAACGCGCCGCAGCTCGACCCGGTCAAGGGCCAGGTATCCAAATGCAATATGTGCGTGGATCGCCTGGAAGTGGGCCTGAAACCGGCCTGCGTCTCGGCCTGCCTGGGCAAGGCGCTCGACTTCGGCGTCATCGAGAACATCCCCGAAGGCCGCAGCCAGGCCAAGACCGAGATCCCCGGCTTTCCGCGCACCGACATCACCCATCCCAACATCCGCTTCCAGCAGACCCGCGTCACCCAGCGCGAGATGCGGCGGCTGGACAGCACGCCGCTGAAGTATCACCGCGACGACAGCACCGGCCGCTTCGCGCCGGAGCTGGACCCCAAGCACGGCTTCCAGCGCCAGTGGAATCTCAGGAAGCTGCTCGGCTCGCACGAGAACGCGCACATCGCCTTCACCCTCAGCGTGCAGGCGGTAATGGGCGCCTTCCTGGTGCTGGTGCTGGGCGGCTGGCTGGGCCTGGCGGCGGTCGCCGAGTACGCCGCGAGCGGTGCCTGGCTGCCGACTCTGGGCACGATGCTGGCGCTGGCCAGCTTCGGCCTGTTCCGCCTCAACATGCACCTGGGCAAGCCGCTGCGCTTTTATCGCGGCTTCAACAACTGGCGGCTGTCGCCGGTGAGCCGCGAAATCGCCGGGGTCTCGCTGTTCTTCGGGGGCCTGGCCGGCTTTGGCTTCTGCAACCTGTTTCCGGGCTTCCCGTTCGCCGCGCTGCTCAAGCCGGCCAGCGCGGCGGCGGGGTTGCTCGGCCTGGGTTTCGGCAGCTATTACATGATCAAGCTCTACCGCATCGAGGCGCGGCCGTTCTGGAACCACTGGCATACCAACGCCGCCTTCGTCGGCACCGCCTTCAGCCTCGGCGGCTTGCTGCTGGCCCTGCTGGCGCTCGGCTTCGGCGTGCTCAGTGCGGAACTGGCGCGCCTCCTGGCGCTGTCGGTCAGCCTCGGCCTGGCGCTGGAGGGCATCGGCCTCGTGGCCCACGCCCGCGCCCTGACCGCCGCGCGCAGCGAAGGAGTGGCCTCGTTCTACGAGCAGACGACCACCTACGGCTACCCCTACTGGCTGCGCAACGGCTTGCTTGGCGCCGGCTTGCTGCTGGCGGTGACCATCGCGCTGGGCGGCAATCCCGCGCTCTTCGTCCCGCTGGCGCTCGCCGCCGTCGCCGCCGCGATCCTCGGCCGCGCGCTGTTCTACGTGCTGGTGATCCCCACCACCATGCCCGGCGCCTTCTTCTGGCGCAACAAGGGTTTCGTCGAGCATGCCCGCGAGACCGGCCTGGCTAACATGCCCCAGCTCGGCGTGGTACCGGATGGGCATTAGGCCGGCGAGCGACGGCGGGGGCGGGCGGCAAGGGTTTTGCCGCTCCCCGATACTTGCGTACAATCAGTCAGGTAGCCGCAGCGCCTGCGCGAGTGTCACAGCCCCTCCGGAGTAAGAGTCCATGTTGAGCCAGCAAGCCATCGAAGAAGTCGTCCGACGTACGGTTGCGGCGGCGCATGCGCCGTCGCGCGTCATCGTCTTTGGCTCCTACGCGCGCGGCGATGCGGATGAGGGGTCCGATCTCGACCTCATGGTCATCGAGCGCGACGTTCCGAGCAAGGGTGAGGAAATGTTGCGCCTGAATCGCGCCATCGGCTGGGTGGGCAAGGGCGTGGACGTGCTGGTCTATTCCGAGCAGGAGTTCGAACGGCGCAGCGCGGTACCGGGGACGACGCCCTACTGGGCGCGGCGGGAAGGCAAGGTGCTGTTTGACGCCGCGGCTTGAGGAAGCGCGGCGGTTGTTGAGTTTGGCGACAGCGGATCGCGATGCGTTTGCCTGGCTGTAGCAGGGACCGGGGCTGCGGCCGGCGGCGGCGTACTTTTTTGTCCAGCAGGCTGCGGAAAAGGCGCTGAAAGCCGTAATGACGGCGCGTGGCCTGGTGCCGGGCCGCACCCACAATCTGCTGGCTCTCGCCGCCGAACTCAACGCGGCGGGCGTGTCCACGTCTCACTCTCCGGACGAGTTGGCGGTGCTGAATCCCTACGCGGTAACGCTGCGTTACGATGACGAGGACTTGAGCCTGATTGGTCCGCAGCAGGCGCGGCAATTGATCGACTCCGTGCTCGACTGGGCCGGGCGGGAGATCTCTGCGTCATAGAGATGCGTCCGGCGTCGTGCCGGACTTGTCGCCAGCCCGACCTTGGCTGCGTGCCACCCTGCTTGCCGTGTCGCCAGCGCCGACTTCTGGTGCGACTCGCTGCTGGACGTGCGGAATGCAATTGCGACGTTTGACCGTCACCGAATGTGAGGGCAGTCACGGCTTACCCGCCGGAGGAAGTTCCATTTGAGGACTCAAGGCGATTTGTCCAGTAATCGGGCGACCGGCGGCGATGCGCGAGCGCGATGACATAGACGTGGTCGGATTCCACCGAATACAGCAATCAGAAACTGCCGAAGATATCTTCGGCAGGAATGCCCTTGACCTTGCCTGCTCGATAGGCGGCAAGTCGACGTTCCGCCTCCTCAAGCCAGAGTCGATCGATTTCCGGATCGGCTTGCTCTACGCTGCGCAACAGCTCTTCGGCCACCTCGAATCGCTCCGCGAGTTCCAGTTGCATTGCCAACTCTATGATCTCGCGACGTCCCATGGCCATCTCCATTAGCGACGACCAGTGCATTTCACACCAATGTCCGCAAAGGATATCACTGAGGCGATTGAACTTTGCCCGGGCACGGCGATCTGTTTAAGATGTAGCCGGCGACGCATTCGTGCCGCTGCCGGTATCGGCCGCTATCAAGGGAAAACCACATGTCCATCTGGGCCAAAGTCTGCCGCCTCGACGAGATCCCGCGACGCGGCAGTTGCGTGGTATCGCATCAGGACAGCCGCATAGCGGTATTCCGCGCCGCCGACGATCAGGTATTTGCGCTGCACGATGTTTGTCCGCACAAGGGCGGCCCGCTGTCGCAGGGCATCGTTCATGGCCATCGCGTGACTTGTCCGCTGCACGGCCGGATCCTCGATCTCGCCAGCGGCGAGGTCTGCGCGCCCGACCATGGCTGCGCCCGGCGCTACGAGACGCGGGTGGAGGACGGCGAGGTTTTCCTCGCCCTCTGATGAGTCCGGAAACGGCGGTTGACGCCGCCGATCCCCCGCGGCGCGAGACGCGCTCAACCTGCCCTTATTGCGGCACGGGCTGCGGCCCGCATATTGCGCGCGGGCCGCGTGCGGCAAGAATGGGCACCCCCCTTTCGTCCCCCCGCCGGGCGGGGGGTTCCGCCGTCGCTTGTTGCGAAGCACGGTATCCATCGTGAGCGCAACGCGGAGCACCTGTCCCTATTGCGGCACGGGCTGCGGTGTGATCATCGAAACAGTCGGCGCTGGCAAGACGGCGAAAATCGTCGATGTGCGCGGCGACCCGGACCATCCGGCCAATTTCGGCCGCCTGTGCAGCAAGGGCGCCAGCCTGCATCTGACCACCGGGCTTACGGGCCGTGCCCTGGTGCCCGAGTACCGCGCCGCACGCGGCGCGCCGCGTCAACGAGTGAGCTGGGATGCCGCGCTCGATGCGGCGGCGGAGCGCTTCGCCGCGATCATCCGCGAACATGGGCCGGATGCGGTCGCCTTCTACGTTTCCGGGCAGTTGCTGACCGAGGATTACTACGTCTTCAACAAGCTGGCGCGCGCCCTGGTCGGCACCAACAACATCGACTCGAATTCGCGGCTGTGCATGTCCTCGGCGGTGGCCGGCTACAAGGCGACCCTGGGCGCCGACGCGGTGCCCGGCTGCTATGAGGACATCGCCCTGGCCGATCTGTTCCTGCTGGCCGGCAGCAACACGGCCTGGGCGCATCCGGTGCTGTTTCGCCGCATCGAGGACGCCAAGGCGAAGAATCCCGAGCTGAAAATCATCGTCGTCGATCCGCGCCGCACCGACACCGCGGCGATGGCCGACCTGCACCTGGCGATCACGCCGGGCAGCGACACCATCCTCTACAGCGCGATGCTGCATGTGCTGCTGTGGGAGGGCCTGGTCGACGATGCCTTCATCGCCGCGCACACCAGCGGCTTCGCGGCCTTGCGGGCGCAAGTGCGGGAACTCACTCCTGCCGCAGCGGCCGCCAGTTGCGGGATCTCCGCCGACGACATTGTCACCGCGGCGCGCTGGTTCGGCGCCGCCAAGGCGCCGCTGTCGATGTGGTGCCAGGGCCTCAACCAGTCCGCGCACGGCACGGCCAACAATGCCGCGCTGATCCATCTGCACCTGGCCACCGGCACCATCGGCCGGCCCGGCATGGGGCCGTTCTCGCTGACCGGCCAGCCCAATGCCATGGGCGGGCGCGAGGTGGGCGCGGCGGCCAATCTGCTGCCCGGACATCGCCGCCTCGACGATGCGGACGACCGCGCGGAACTGGCCCGCTTGTGGGGCGTGCCGTCGCTTCCGGCGGCACCCGGCAAGACCGCGATCGAACTGTTCGACGCCTTGCGCGAGGGCACGATCAAGGCGGTGTGGATCGTCTGCACCAACCCGGCGCATTCGCTGCCCGACCAGACCCGCGTGCGCGAGGCCTTGCGACAGGCCGAATTCGTCGTGGTGCAGGACGCCTACGCCGACATCGAAACAGCCGCCTACGCCGACCTCTTCCTGCCGGCCGCGAGCTGGGGCGAGAAGGAGGGCACGGTAACCAATTCCGAGCGCCGAATTTCACGGGTACGCGCGGCAGTGGCGGCGCCCGGCCAGGCCCGGCCGGACTGGGCAATTGCCGCGGATTTCGCGCGGCGGCTGGGTCCGAAAGTTATGCGTAGCGGTATCCACGCGGACGGCGCTGGCGACGCCCTGAAAGAAGTCCCCTTGGGGGATACGGCGCGGCTGTTCGAGTTCACCGATGCGGCCCAGGTATTCGCCGAACACGTCGCCACCACGCGCGGCCGCGACCTGGATATCGGCGGCTTGAGTCACGCCCTGCTGGAACGCGACGGCCCGCAGCAGTGGCCCTATCCGGCAGGCGCCACGGCGGGGCAGGCGCGCCTCTACGGCGATCGGCGCTTCGCCACCGCCGACGGCCGCGCCTGTTTCGTTCCGCTGACTTTCAATCTCACCGCCGAAGCGCCCGATGCGCGTTTTCCGCTGCGCCTGACCACCGGCCGCCTGCGCGACCAGTGGCACGGCATGAGCCGCACCGGTCGTGCGGCGCGGCTGTGCGCCCACGAAGCGGCGCCGCGCCTGCTGTTGAATCCCGCCGATCTGGAGCGGCGCGGCTTCAAAGAGGGCGATCTGGCGCGCATCAGTAGCCGGCGCGGCGAAATCGTGCTGCCCGTCGCCGCCAGCGACGAACTGAAGCCGGGCCAGGCCTTCGCCGCGATGCACTGGGGCGGGCGTTCGCTGTCGCATGCCGGCGTCAATCAACTGACGCTGCCGCTCGCCGATCCGGTGTCGAAGCAGCCGGAACTCAAGCACGCCGCGATACGCATCGAGCGCGCCGAACTGCCCTGGCGCCTGGTCGCGCTGCGCGCCGCCTCGTCCCCCAAGGGGACTTCTTTCAGGGCGTCGACGACGCCGGAAGAGGAAGTGCTGCTCTGGCGCGAGCGCCTGGCGCGGCTGCTGCCGGATTTCGACTATGCGGCACTGACCCTGGCCGGGCGCGACCATCCGCTGCTGGCGTTGAATGTCGCCTGCGCGCAGCCGGTGACTGAGGACCGGCTGGCGGCGATGGCCGCCCTGCTCGATCTGGGCGAGTGCACCGTGTATCGCGACCCGCGCCGCGGCATCGTCAAGATGGCCCGCATCGACGCCGCCGGCGACCAGTTGCAGGGCCTGCTGCTGGCCGGCGAGACGGCCGCTGCCGACTGGCTGCATGATCTGATGACGAGCGGCCGCCCGCTCGGCGAGCTGCGCCGCTGGCTGTTCGCCCCGGTGGCCAAGCCGCCCCTGGCCTTGCCGCCGGCCGGCCGCACGGTATGCAACTGCTTTGGCGTGACCGATACCGAAATCAAGGCGCTGCTCGCGCAAGGCCTCGATCTGGCGGCAGTTCAGGCGCAGCTCAAGTGCGGCAGTTCCTGCGGCTCCTGCCTGCCGGAATTGCGCCGCATGGCGGCAAAAGTGGACGTTTCGGCTGCACTCAGCGGCTGAAGCACGCGTGCGGCTAGCCTTGGGCGGGCCGCTGGGGCAAGATACGCCCGGTGCGCCCAGGCGCACTCCCATCGCTCACCACCATCCCGCACATCATGGATCAGGATATTCCCAACGGCACTCTTCGCAGCATCGACGGCTGCGAGCGCAGATATACCGACGGCTATTGGATCAAGACCTACCCGGTGCCGGAAGACACGCTGCGGGCCAAGCGTCGCCTGATCGAAGCGCTGACCCGGCGCCTGTTCAACCACACCGAGCACGGCCTCAACATTCCGGGCCACCGCCTGGCCGAAGCCAAGCGGGCCTATGAGGCGGAGAGCAACCCTGGCAAGAAGCGGATCAAGGGCGCGATGTATGCCGGCGCCATGTTCAACCGGGCGACCGACATCTTCACCCGGCTGGTGGAACTGCAATCGATGGGCGTGGAAATTTCCTCCAGCAACGACTTGATGCGGGAATGCGGCAGGTGTTTGCAAGATGCCCTTGCGCTGTGCCGCCTGGTGCTCCACCGCAGCGGCGAGGAAGGCATCGACGAATTGTGGGGCGAACCCTTCCGCGCCTTCTCGATTCCGCTCGAAGACTTCTACGAGGGCCGCTACGTGAAGATGGCGCAGGCCATGCGCGATATCGACAAGGTGGCCGAGGCCATGCTGCGCACCTTCGACACGCCGATGTTCCCCGGCATCGAGCCGGTGATCCGCGAGTTTGCCGGTGCGGCGCGGGACAAGGTGGAAACCCTGCGCACCGACCGGGAAATCTTCGACATCTGGGCCGAAATGGTCACTGCCGGCGAACGCCTCGCCAACTTTCGACCTCTGATGAGCAATCCGGACGACGAACACGAACAGCGGGTGGCGTCCTTCGGTACCCAGCTCATCTGCAATGGTCGCGACCTGATTTTCCACATCACCCGGGCGCGGGTGCCGATGCCCAAGAGCACGCAGGAATTCGCCGAACGCTGCGCTACCTATGCGGCGACCGGCATCGTCACCATGATGCCGATTCCGCTGCCCGGCTAGCGTAGGTCAGGGCGCGGCGCAGCGAATTCGGGGAATTCCACGGCGATCTTGCATGCTGGCTCGCCAATCACGATGCGCTTGAGGATCACGGCCTGTCAGGATTTTCGGTCGGCGAGAAAATCCGGCTGCGCCAGCCCTCGGTAAACACGGATCACCCGCCGCTCAGCGCCTGGACGATGAGCAGTTCGGAGTCCGCGTCGAGCGCCTGCGACAGGTCGCGGGCCTGCACGCCGCCGACGAAGAAGCGGATGTGGGGGCGGATGCGGTTCTGTTCGTCGATCATGCGGAAGCGGATACCCGGGTAGCGCCGGTCGAGATCGGCGAGCACGTCGGCCAGCGTCGCCCCGCTGGCCTCGGCCCAACCGCTTTCGGTGTAGGAGCGCAGCGCGCTGGGGATCAGCACTTTCATTCGGCGATTTCGCCCGCCTCGACCGCGTAGATTTCCGGCAGGTGGCGTGCGATGCAATGCCAGGTCCGGCCTTCGTCGCCGCTGGCCCAGAGTTCGCCGCTGGTGGTGCCGAAGTAGAGCCCGACCGGGTCCTGCGCATCCGCCGTCATGGCCTGGCGCTTGACGGTCCACCAGGCCTCGTCGGGCGGCAGGCCGGCATCGAGCCGTTGCCAGCTGTCGCCGGCGTCGCGCGTGGCATACACCGCCGGCTTGCCGCCGGGGCTGGTGCGCGGCCAGACCGTGCTGCCGTCCATCGGGAACACCCAGGCGGTATCGGCATCGCGCGGATGCACCACCAGCGGAAAGCCGATGTCGCCGACCTCGGCCGGCATGCTGCGGCCGATGCGCTGCCAGGTGCTGGCCGGCCGGTCGAGGCGGTAGATGCCGCAGTGGTTCTGCTGGTAGAGGCGGTCCGGCTGGCTCGGCGCCAGGCGCAGGCAATGCGGGTCGTGGAAGGTCGCATCGTTGCGGTCGAAGCCCTCGACCACGTCGAGGCCGTCGATCAGCGGGCGGAAACTGCGGCCAGCGTCGGTCGACTCATGCACGCCGCCGCCCGACATCGCGATGTACAGGTGCGCCGGGTCGCGCGGATCGACGATGATCGAGTGCAGTTTCGGTCCGTCGGGCGTGCCGTCCTGTACGGTGCCCATCCACTTGCGGTAGAGCAGATCGTCGTTGAGGCAGGAGTAGGGCGCCCAGCTGATGCCGCCGTCGTCCGAGCGGAACAGGCCCTGCGGCGAGGTGCCGGCGTACCAGACGTCCGGCTCGGCGGCGGGGCCCGGCGTCAGCCAGAACGTGTGGTCGACGGCGCGGCCCACTTCACCCGTTGCGCCCGCAGCGGCCGCGGCGAAGGCCGGCGGCTTTGCGGCTTCCTTCCAGTGGCGGCCGAGATCGGTCGAGCGGAAGATGGTCGGCCCGAGATGGCCGGTCTTCGCCGCCGCGAGCAAGGTCCGGCCGTTGCGCGGGTCGAGCCGCACATGACTGATGATGTGGCCGAGAAAATGCGGCCCGTCAACACGCCAGCTGCCGCGTGCCGGATCGCCGTGGTAGAGCCAGGCGCCCTTGCGGGTGGCCACCAGCAGGACCACGCGCCGCGCCGCGGCCAGTGTCGTCTGATCGGTATCGAGTCCCATGCGCTGCCTCCGTCGTGAACTGCGGCCCTTTATCCTACGCTTTCAGTCGGGTATGTTTCCAGTGCCTGGTTCGGCGGCTTGTCCCTGCTCTTGAAACAGCTTTGAGCGCCCCCATATCCGCCTCTCGATTGTCGTTCCAAGAGGATTCCCGATGACCACTGACACCCAGACCGCGCAGGCCTCGCGCGAAACGCTCGGCTTCCAGACCGAGGTCAAGCAGTTGCTGCAGCTGATGATCCACTCGCTGTACTCGAATCGCGAGATATTCCTGCGCGAGCTGATTTCCAACGCCGCCGACGCCTGCGACAAGCTGCGCTTCGAAGCGCTGCACAATGCCGGTCTGTTCGAAGGCGATTCCGACTTCAAGATCCGCATCGCCTTCGACCCGCAAGCCAAGACCCTGACCATCGCCGACAACGGCGTCGGCATGAGCCGCGAGGAAGTGATCGCTAACCTCGGCACCATCGCCAAGTCCGGCACGCGCGAGTTTTTCTCCCAGTTGTCGGGCGACCAGCAGAAGGACGCCAGCCTGATCGGCCAGTTCGGCGTCGGCTTCTATTCCTCCTTCATCGTCGCCGACCGCGTCACGGTGCTGACCCGCCGTGCCGGCGTCGAAGCCAGCCAGGGCGTGCGCTGGGAATCCGAGGGCGCCGGCGAATTCACCATCGAGATGGCGGAGCGGCCGACGCGCGGCACCGAAATCACCCTGCACCTGCGCGAAGGCCAGGACGACCTGCTCTCCGGCTGGAAGCTGCGTTCGATCATCCGCAAGTACTCCGACCACATCGTGCAGCCGATCGTGATGAAGAAAGAGGAGTGGGACAAGGACAAGAACCAGCAGGTCGCCACCGACGAGGACGAAACCGTCAATCAGGCCTCCGCGCTCTGGGCTCGTGCCAAGAACGACATCACCGACGAACAGTACATGGAGTTCTACAAGCACGTCGGCCATGATTTCGAGGACCCGCTGACCTGGACCCATGCCCGCGTCGAGGGCAAGACCGAATACACCCAACTGCTGTATGTCCCCGCCCGCGCGCCTTTCGACCTGTGGGACCGCAACGCCCGCCACGGCGTCAAGCTCTACGTGCGCCGCGTCTTCATCATGGACGACGCCGAGCAGCTGATGCCGCTCTACCTGCGCTTCGTGCGCGGCATCGTCGATTCCGCCGACCTGCCGCTCAACGTTTCGCGCGAAATTTTGCAGGAATCGAAGGACATCGAATCGATCCGCAACGGCTGCACCAAGAAGGTCCTCGGCATGCTGGAAAGCCTCGCCAGCAGCGAGGACGCCGCAGAGAAGGAAAAATACGCCAAGTTCTGGGGCGAATTCGGCAAGGTGCTCAAGGAAGGCATGGGCGAGGACCACGCCAACAAGGACAAGATCGCCGCATTGCTGCGTTTCGCCACGACCCTGGCCGACACGCCCGACGAAACCGTTTCGCTGGCCGACTACATCGGCCGCATGAAGCCCGAGCAGGAAAAGATCTACTACGTCACCGCCGAGACCTTCAACGCGGCGAAGAACAGCCCGCACCTGGAAGTCTTCCGCAAGAAGGGCATCGAAGTCATCCTGCTCTCCGACCGGGTGGACGAGTGGGTGGTGTCGCACCTGACCGAGTTCGAAGGCAAGCAGCTGGTGTCAGTGGCGAAGGGCGGTCTCGACCTCGGCAAGCTCGAAGACGAAGCCGAGAAGAAGGAACAGGAATCGGCTGCCGGCGAGTTCAAGGAGCTGACCGAGAAGATCGCCAAGAGCCTCACTGATCGCGTCAAGGAAGTCCGCGTTACGCACCGCCTGACCGACAGCCCGGCCTGCCTGGTGGCCGACGAACACGACGTCTCCGGCAACCTCGCGCGCATCCTCAAGGCTGCCGGACAGAAGGCGCCGTCGTCCAAGCCGATCCTCGAAATCAATCCGCAGCATCCCGTGGTGCTGCGCCTCAAGTACGAGGACAAGCGTTTCGACGACTGGGCCGCCGTGCTGTTCGACCAGGCCCTGCTGGCCGAAGGCGGCCAGCTCGACGATCCGGCGACCTTCGTCAAGCGCATGAATCAGCTGATGCTCGAAATGAGTGGCAGCTGATCGTTTGCAGGGCCTGCCGCCGATCATCGGCGCGCAGGCCCGCGTCTTGATCCTCGGCAGTTTTCCCTCGGCTGCGTCGCTCGCCGCGCAGCAGTACTACGCCCATCCGCAAAACCAGTTCTGGCGCATCCTCGGCGCAGTCATCGGCCAGCCGCTGCAGGAGCTGGACTACGCGGCGCGCATCGCCGCGGTGCAGGCCGCCGGCATCGCGATCTGGGACGTGTTCGCTTCCTGCCAGCGGGCCGGCAGCCTCGATACGGCGATTCGCGAGGCGCTGCCCAATCCCCTGGCCGCCCTGCAAGAGTCGGCGCCGGCGCTACGCCGAGTTTGCTTCAACGGCCGCACGGCGGCGCGTCGCGTCCGTGAAGTCGAAACACTGGGCTTCGAAGCCCTGGTGCTGCCCTCGACCAGCCCGGCCCACGCCGGCATGCGCTTCGAGGAAAAGCTCGCGCGCTGGCGCGCCGCGCTGCAGGTCGGCGCCTAGCCTCCGGCGGCATTGCGCGCGGCACTCGGCCGCGCCGCGAGTATCATGCGAGGCGTCTGCCGCAACGGAGCGCATCATGATAAAAAAGCCAGCCGCCCTGCCCGAGCTCGACCATCCCACGCTGGACGCCGAATCGATCCGGCGCTCGCTGTACAACCGCCTGATCTACACCATCGGCAAGGATCCCATCACCGCCACCGATCGCGACTGGTTCTACGCCGCCGCGGCCGTGGTGCGCGAGCGCCTGATCGAGCGCTGGATGGAGACCATGCGCAGCTACTACGTGGAAGACCGCAAGCGGGTCTACTACCTGTCGATGGAATTCCTCATGGGCCGCACCATGACCAACAGCATGCTCAACATCTGCGCCGAGAAGGAATTCCACGACGCCCTTGCGGCGCTGGCCGACATGGGGCTCAAGCCGGAGAACATCAGCGAGGTGGAGCCGGACGCCGCCCTCGGCAACGGCGGCCTCGGCCGGCTCGCCGCCTGCTTCCTCGATTCGATGGCGACCATGGGCGTTCCGGGCTACGGCTACGGCATCCGCTACGAATATGGCATGTTCCACCAGGGCATCGAGAACGGCCAGCAGGTGGAGCACCCGGACAACTGGCTGCGCTACGGCAATCCCTGGGAGTTCCCGCGCCCGGAAGTGCTCTACCAGGTCAAGTTCCACGGCCGCGTGGTGGATTACGCCGACGAGCACGGCCACAAGAACTACCAGTGGGTGGATACCGACGACGTGATGGCGATGGCCTACGACTACCCGATCCCCGGCTACGACACCGGCACCGTCAACAACATGCGGCTGTGGGCCGCCAAGTCGAGCCGCGACTTCGATCTCAAGTACTTCAACGAGGGCAACTACATCGCCGCGGTGGAGGACAAGAACGATTCCGAGAACCTGTCGAAGGTGCTCTACCCCGACGACACCACCGAGATGGGACGTGAGCTGCGGCTCAAGCAGCAGTTCTTCTTCGTCTCCGCCTCGCTGCAGGACATGCTGTACCGCTACTCCAAGTCGGGCACGGCGCTCGACGGCCTGCCGGACAAGGTGGCGATCCAGCTTAACGACACCCATCCCTCGATCGCCGTCGCCGAGCTGATGCGCATCCTGATCGACCAGCACCACTTCGAGTGGGGGCGCGCCTGGGACATCACCACGCGCACCTTCGCCTACACCAACCATACCCTGATGCCCGAGGCGCTGGAAACCTGGCCGGTGCCGCTGTTCGAGCGCGTGCTGCCGCGCCACCTGCAGATCATCTACGAGATCAACCACCGCTTCCTGAAGGACGTGATGCACCACTACCCCGGCGATCCGGAACTGTGGCAGCGCATGTCGCTGATCGACGAGGCCAAGGGCAAGCGCATCCGCATGGCGCACCTGGCCATCGTCGGCAGCCACAAGGTGAATGGCGTGGCGGCGATTCACACGCGGCTGATGAAGGAAACCATCTTTGCCGACTTCCACCGGTTGTGGCCGGACAAGATCGTCAACATGACCAACGGCGTGACGCCGCGGCGCTGGCTCAACCAGGCCAACCCGGCACTGTCGGCGCTGATCACGCGCCACATCGGCCGCGGCTGGATCAAGGAGCTCGACCAACTGCGGCAATTGGCGCCGCTGGCCGCCGACGCCGCGTTTCGCGACGCCTTCGTGCGCGTCAAGCGCGACAACAAGGTCCGCCTGGCGCAAGTGATCCGCCAGCGGCTGGCGATCCGCGTCGATCCGGATTCGCTGTTCGACGTGCAGATCAAGCGCATCCATGAATACAAGCGGCAGCTGCTCAACGTGCTGCACGTCATCACGCTCTACAACCGCCTGCGCGCCGGCGCCGACGCGCCGCCACGCACGGTGATCTTCGGCGGCAAGGCGGCGCCCGGCTACCGCATGGCCAAGCTGGTGATCCGCCTGATCAACGACGTCGCCGACATCGTCAATAACGACCCGCTGGTGCGCGGCCTGCTCAAGGTGGTGTTCATTCCCAACTACGACGTCAGCAACGCCGAGATCATCATTCCCGCCGCCGACCTCTCGCAGCAGATCTCGACCGCCGGCACCGAAGCCTCGGGCACCGGCAACATGAAGCTGGCGCTGAACGGAGCGCTGACCATCGGCACGCTGGACGGCGCCAACGTTGAAATCCGCAACGAGGTAGGGCCGGAAAACATTTTCATCTTCGGCCTCACCGCCGACGAGGTGGCCCAGACCTACGCCGCCGGCTACAACCCGTGGCTGCACTACGACGGCAACGCGGAACTCAAACAGACCCTCGATATGCTGCGCGACGGCTTCTTCTCGCCCGAGCAGCGCGACCGCTACAAGCCCGTGTTCGACGCCCTGACCTACCACGGCGACCACTACCTGCTGCTCGCCGACTACGCCTCCTACATCGCCTGCCAGGAGCAGGTCGGGCAGCTCTACCGCGACCCGCTGGCGTGGAGCCAGAAAGCCATCCTGAATGTCGCCGGGATGGGCCAGTTTTCGTCGGACCGCACCATCGGCCAGTACGCGAAGACCATCTGGAACGTGGTGCCGATGCCGCGGCCGGTGGGGTAGGGGCAGCATGCCTCAAGAGTTCCCGCAGGTACGCAGCGCAGGTGCGCTCTGCGTACCTGGGACTCCGCTTCGCGGGCAGGTAACGGCGATTCAGCGCTGCATCACAGAATGCCGCTTGCGAAAATGCCGGACAAATCGTTTAATCCAAAGCGGATAGGCTGGCAGGCGTCGAAAAAGCAAGGTTCAGCAGTCGCGGTCCGGGTCGTGCAGGATGCTCGCGAAGACGCCGCTTAGCCGTGACGGAAAGCAAGCCGGTTTACGCGCCACTATATTTGCTCAAGGTATTGATGAAAAACGATTTGATCCATTTCCATAGCGCTTTATCCATCCTAATTGACGGAATGTTATCCGTCATGACGGATAACGTCCCGTCGTTAGGTATCCGCACTTATCGTTAGACGTGACGCGCACCGACCCTTGGCAACGATGATGAGAATCCTATGAGCCAAAAGAAGGGCCGCAAAGGTGCTCGGGCGTCGCGTCAGCAAAATAGAGTGGTTGGCAAGGGTGACCAGCGACGACCATCTCCTGTAATGGTCCCGTCAAGCGTCGGATCGGCATCTCCGACATCACCTGAAAGCAACAAGCACATTACGGGTGGAGCGAGACGGTCAGCACGCAACTGGCTGTTGGTTATCTTTTCTCTAATTGCAGCTTTCGGTTTCGCATATCTCGGTTTCTGGTCATTTCAGCCGTCCCCCGCTTCCGTCACAGCGAGTTTTGAATCGCTTGATGAATTGGAGGTCCGCTTTCCTCCACCGAAATCTAGCGTAGTAAGTCCCGCGACTCCACGGAATGTCGATCAAAATAGTGATGGGTTGCGAGGTATTGGCTTCTTTGGTCAGCGCCTTCTAGTTCACGGGAACACCAAAATTGACCTTGTATCCCCACCAACTGAGGGGGACCCTCTATCTCCGGGCTTCGCCCTATCGGTAACGGTTATTAGGTTCAAGGCGAAGAATTTTTGGTATGGCGGTGGAGACTTTGGGATTGATCCAGGCTTTAGCGTCGATGACATCCGAATGCCCAATTTCCACCACAAGAATCTCATTGAGAAGATTTCGTACTCCAAGGTATTCAAGATGGAGTTCAAGCCGACTGGACGCGGTGCAGATATCTTTCAATTCGGTAGTACACCATACGCTGTCCTCTACCCAATGAGCGCGGTTACGACAACGTTGAAATATCCAAAAGACTATATGGATATAACTATGGCACAGCGAGATAACAGCAACAGGTCAGAGGCACATTCCTTTCTTGATTTAGTTGGGAAACCTTATCTCATTTGGCTCGAAAGTGGTTCAACGGTTTTTATTAATGGGAAGCACCGATTTGAAGCAAGCACGGTAACAAGTGACGGTGGGCTCGGCGAAAACATTGCCCTCTTGATCGAATCACCGTACGTACTCCGGCTTTTACTTCAGGGCGAAGCGTCCGAAATTGGGAAAGTGGTTTCCGTTTTCGCCAAGAACATCGTCGACGTTGCTGTCCCAATCAAGAAAGCCAAGAAGTACTTCGAAAGTAAACGAGGATTTGCAATTCTCAAAGGCGAGTGGCCCAACGTCATCAAGAAAGATGAAATCCACCCGGGCAGTCCCGACATTAAACGTGTGGTCGCAGGCACCGATCTTATCTCCTTCGAGCACCCTTGGCTTTCTGAGGGATGGGGCTTTGCAATCTTCGGAAGCGTGGACGGCTTGAGCCTTAAAGGGGTAACGGGATCAATGATGGTCGACACAACAGAACGCAGATTCGGTGCTCCAACGGATGTTTCTTTTCGGAATATCGAACACCTTAGCCCGCGAGGAAACTCATTGCTTGTTATGCCGAAGCAAATTACTCCGTTCGAGCTTGTAGCAGCGGAGATCCGAATTCGAGGCGAAGTAGCGTATAGGAATGTTCATAAACACACAGAGGCGATTGTCGTCGCCGGGATCCTTCTCGCAATCCTTGGCTTGATTGCCCCAATTTTGGCTACCATTTATAGTCATGGAAGGAAAGCTGTTGCAATTCATCGAGCATGAATCGACACCCTCCCTAGCCACGTCTAACCAGTGCAGGGGTGCTGCGCGATGAAGCTGCGCAGCGCCCCTGAACTCGTTGGGGCTCACCAAACTCACAAGGAGACATACTTGGCTGAATATAAGAAGCATGTCGTCGGCGAAGCAACAAAAGGAATTACTGCTGGCATCGTTGGAGCCCTTTTGCTGTTCTTTGGCCAACAGTGGCTGAATAGTGACTTAGAGTTTAAGCAACTTTCACGAAACGCCTATTTGTCCACGCCGCTGGGGCATCAAGGCTTAACTATGGCTTTTGACGGAAAGCCACTAAAGAACGTCAGCGTTGTAGAGTTTTCCGTAATCAATAGGACATCGAAGCAAGTAGCAAACGCCGATCTTGTTTTCGCGGTAGATGATGAAGCAAGCCCAACTCTAGTTTCCGGTGGAATCATTCCACCCAAAGGCATCTCTGCGGCTGAAGCTATTGAAGAGCTATCGTCGAAGGACGCAAAGGCGAGAAAGTTTCGAATTCGAGTCATCCCCAAGCAGCGGGACTCCGAATATTTTCATGCCGTCTTCGTATTCGAAGGCGAAAAAGCACCGTCAATGTCCGTCTCAAGTGCCTCCGGGGACGTCGCCATTGCACCGTATCAACAATGGAAAGACACGACCATAGCTGTAGTAGTACTCCTTGCATTTGTTTGCCTTTGGGTTGCTGCGCAAACTGCGCTCACCACGCTTATCGACTACTTCCTTGAACCAAGGAGGCACAAGAAGCAGGTGGAACGTTTCACGGAGCATTCCATCGGTTTGCTTAAGGAAGGAAAGCTGAAGTCCAGCGATCCTGAAGCACTTGCCGATGCAGGAGCCATATACGCCTCATTTACACGACCGAAGCCGAGCAAGTTCTGGTCGAAGATACTTCCCGAGCAGCGATTTGAATACTAGCCCCAACCCGGCAGTCAACAGGACGCTGCGCGATGAAGCCGCGCGGCGCTGGTGACTACTACGTGTGCGCCAGGCATGGCGCGTTACTTCGTCGGTGAAAGTCCGATGGCCAGGTTTGCAGAGCCGAAGGCAAGGAGAGGGGCAAGGCCATGAGGCTTTCCCCTATCCCGATTCGACCCCTTTGGCTTAGCCCTGATTGCATCTACAGTTTTCCTTGACTGCCAGTCATAATGCACCTACGATTTGATGGTGATCACTTTCGACGAAATCAAGCGCCAAGCGAACATTGTCAAGCACGGCATTGATCTGGCGGCGCTGTCGGGTTTCTTCGAAGGTGACTTGCTGACCCGCGAAGATGCGCGCGAAGCCTATGGCGAATTTCGCTTTCAGAGTGTTGGTTGGCACGCGGGAGAAATGCTGTTCGTTGTCTGGACGCCGGGCGACGACGAATGGCCCCATATTATTTCGGCGCGAAAGGCGGAAAAACATGAGCGCGAAGCGTGGACACGTTTCTGTAAATGACGCTCCGGCTACCAAACCGGACGATTGGAATAATGCTTTTGTCACCCATTCGGCAGACGAACTGCGCAAAGTGGTTGCCGCACGTCGCACCCGCGGGCCAAACAGGCGCCCAACCAAGGAGCAAGTTGCAGTGCGATACAGCCCCGAGGTGCTGGCTTATTTCCGGGCTACCGGCGCGGGTTGGCAAACCCGCATGGACGAAGCGTTGCGCGAGTACGTGTCCCAACACAAGGCAGCGTAGTTCTCTCGTCCGGGGTCGAGCCCAAGAGATGAAGCTCCGGTTGATCGAGCGGGTGATATGCTTTCCATCATGCCGATCGACTTATTCTGTCGAACCGCTGGATACGTGAGCCTGATCAAGCTTTACCTCCGTGACTGCGTTATGCAACATCGACAGGTACACATTGCGTGGCCAACTGACCGGTTGGGGACGTAGGTGACAGATTAGTCCACCGACATAAGCGACAAGGGGCAGGGTCGGTTGAGTTCCCGCGTCATTGGTCGTCAATCAAGAGTCGGTGCTGGCCATACGGCGGGAATCCGAGACATTTGATTCGCGGTGTGCGTTGAAGCACTGATTTGGAATTATGATTCCTGCTTCCTTAAGAAGGAGCGACATTCATGAATGCCAGCCTGCTTGATCGGATCACCATCGAAGCCGGAAAATGCGGCGGAAAGCCTTGCATTCGCGGCATGCGCATCCGGGTTAGCGACATTCTCGAAATGATGGGTGAAGGCGTCAGCATGGAACAAATCCTGGCGGACTTTCCTGATCTTGAACGCGATGACATTCTTGCCAGTCTCCAGTTTGCGGCTCGTCGTAGCGACATCGTTCGGCTTGCTGCATGAAGTTCTGGGTGGATGCCCAGCTACCGCCGATGTTGGCGCAATGGCTGTCGCAGACATATGGAGTCGATGCCCGATCCCTACGCGAACTGGGGCTGAGAGACGCGTCGGATATCGAGATATTTCAGGCCGCTCACGACGCCGGAGCCGTAGTCATCAGCAAGGACAGCGACTTTGTCGAACTGGTCAGTCGACACGGCATGCCCCCGCAACTGCTCTGGGTAACCTGCGGCAACGTCACCAATGAAAAATTGCAGGCGGTGTTCGGCAAGACCTTTCCCGAGGCCCTCGAATCATTGGCGTCGGGGCAGGCGATGGTGGAAGTCGGATAAGAGCGGAATCGGAGCGGACCCTGCATGACTATGACCGAAGTCACCGGCATCGACCATATCTACATCGCAGTCGCCGACCTGGATCGATCGGAGACTTTCTACGACCGCGTCTTCATCCAGGCGCTGGGCTTTCGCAAGAACACATTCACCCTGGGCGGCGATCCCCACATCCAGTACTTCAATCGCCACTTCGGCTACGTGCTGCGCCCGGCGCGTGGCCGGAGCACGCACGATTCCTACGCCCCGGGGCTGCACCACCTCTGCCTGCGCGTCGATTCGGCGGTAGATGTCGTCGCCGTATCCGCCCGGCTGCGCGGTTTGGGCATCGACGCCGCGGAGGCCAGGCTCTACCCCGAGTACGCTGCGGATTACTGGGCCACCTTCTTCACCGATCCCGATGGCGTGCGCCTCGAAGTCACGAACTATCGTCAGGAGCGGCGGGAACGCCACGACAATTGGTGAATGGCCGCGGCAAGGGGGCGGGTTCCAGAAAAATGGACCCAGGCTCGGATAACATGCATGACTCATCCACCCGGTGGTACGGCGTGGCCAGGTAGCACCCTGATCCATCTGCGTCAATCGGCGAAATCTGCGGATCAAATGCTTTTTGTAGGTTCAATCGAATCATGCACGACATGACTGCCCTGTTCGGTATCCTCGCCGCGCTCACCGTCGGTGTCGTGAGCCCTGGTCCCAGCTTCGTGATGGTTGCCCGGACCGCTGTCTGCACTTCCCGGCGCGAGGGCATTGCCGCCGCGCTCGGCATGGGCGCGGGCGGCGTCGTGTTCGCCGTCGCCGCGTTGCTTGGGCTGCACGCGCTGCTGCTCGCGGTGCCGTCGCTCTACCTTGTGCTCAAGCTGGTCGGCGGCTGCTATCTGATGTATCTGGGCTACCGCATCTGGGCGTCCGCAGATCGTTCGCTCATGATCGGGAACCTCGCCCAACGCCCGGCGACCCGGACCACGCGTGCGCTGGCGCTGGGCTTCACGACGCAGATCAGCAACCCAAAGACGGCGATCGTCTACGCCAGCGTCTTCGCCACCTTCCTGCCCGGCGCGCAGTCGCTGGCGTTCGACATCACGCTCGTCGTGCTGGTCTTCCTGGTCGAGGCCGGGTGGTATTCGCTGGTGGCGCTGTCCCTGGCGTCCGCGCGCCCGCGCAGTGTCTATCTGCGCTGCAAGACCTGGGTGGATCGCCTGGCCGGCGGAGTCATGATCGCCCTTGGGCTCAAACTCGCGTCGGCGGCGCATCGCTGACGGGAACTCCGGATCGGGAAGCTTCCATCCGTATTGTCTTTGGATACCGCGCACCATGGAGATGCCTCACGGCTTTATTTACGCGGTTCTGATCACGCTGGCCATCGTGACGGTGACGCTCTTTGCGCGGTGCCAGAGTTCGCCAATCATCGCCACTCCGGCTGTCCATGCGCCGCCACCGGATTCCGCCGCGGATGTCGGCGCTGGCGACACGGCGAAATAACCGATTGACGAATGCAAATCGGAGCCCGACGACCATGAATGATTCTCCGCGCGCAAACGCGCTCCGGCACATGCCGACGCCTGTTCCCTTCCCTGCCGTTCTGGCGGTTGGCCTGGCGTTAGCTTCCTCTCCTGCTACCGCCGCGCCGCCGCGCGACGCTTCGGTCACCGCTCGGCTTGGCTCTTGCGATGCGGCCGTCGTGCGCAAGGCGGTCGATGAGTTGCTTGGCGACGCCAAGACGTTGCAGGAGCCGCTCATGCTGTTCCACGCGGCATCGGGAGAGCGCATGGCGGGACGCCGGGAGGAGGCCGCATTCCTTTACCTTGCGGCTCGGCTGCGGACTTCGCGCCAGATCCTGTTCGAGAAGGGCGACCGGCCCCAGCTTCTGTCGGTCATGGTGATGACGAGCGGGCGGCTGGTGATGCCGATCCTGGAAGCCGATCCCGAACTGGCGCGGCGCGTGGTCAAGCGCGTGATCGACTGGGACCGCGCCACGCCCGATCCGTTTCGCGAACGCGAGGCGGCGAAATCCGGCGAGATTGCGGAAAAGCTCGCCGCGATCGAGGCGGGGCTGGCGCGCCTGCCCGACCAGATACGGGACGACCCTGCCCGCATCGCGCAGGCGCGGCAGGCACTCGACGAGTCCGAACGCCAGATCAAGGCTTCCTACGCGCAACGCTGCGGTCCGGGAACCCTCGATCCGGCGGCTGCCGAGGCGGCCACCGAGCGCATCAAGAGCGCGGCGGAGAGTCTGGCGCGGACCCATCCTTTCGTCGTCGCCCAGGCCGGCGGCGAGGTGAAATCCGTCAGCGTCGGCGCCTACCGGATGGGCCCCGGCCGTCTGCCGATGCGGCTGACCGCATCGGTGAGCCCGGCGAGCGGCAAGGCCTTCTACGCCGAAGTCGATGCCGAGGCGACCATCACGCCGGAGCGCAAGCTGGGCGCAGTGAAGCTGTCTCTGGCCTGCGTCACGGATCTCTGGATCGGCCAGCGCGACGCCTCCTGGAAAAACGTTTGCGCCGATGACCCGCAGGCGCGCCAGCCGCCTCCGGCTGCGGCGGGCGAACTCAAGCCCTTCGACTTTGCCGCGGACGAGGAATCCCGGCAGAACGTCGCGCAGAAGCCGGTCTGCGGCTTTGCCGACCTGAAGCTGCCGGCGGAGTTTTCGGTGTTTGCGGCGGGCGCCTACTCGGGGCGCAAGATCGCCTTCCAGATCGATCAGAGCGGCCACGAGGGAACGCAGATCGACGTCGCCGTGAACAGCCCCGGCAAGCCGGTGGTCCTGATGCTGGGTGCGTATGAGCCGACGATCTGGAATATCGGCTGGGCGCCGCAGACCCGGATCGCGGCGGTGCTGGTCGGGGGCTATCACCGACAGGCGGTCGCCGGCCTGGAGCCGGGCACGCCCTTGCTGAACAGTTCGTACGACAACAAGGGGCCGTGCGGCTACTTCTACGTCACGCCGGACAATCTCGCGCCCCTGAATCCCCTGTCCAAGCGCGTCTTCGGACGGGCGGTGGATATGGTCTTCCCGGCGACCAAGGGCAAGGTGGTGATCGGCGAGCCGCTGGCGGCGGGTGCCGCGCTGGTCACGTCGGGCGCAAACACGCCCGAGTCCTTCCAC
>Ga0154354_1073_pt2 | contig 30714 bp, 27 predicted proteins | sample RifGroA2_FD_115882 | JGI IMG/M metagenome (GOLD analysis project Ga0154354, IMG submission 115882) | Rhodocyclales bacterium GWA2_65_19
CCCGAAGAAGCCTGCTGCTAAGAAGCCGGCTGTGAAGAAGGCTGCTGCCAAGCCCGCTGCGAAGAAAGCTGCGCCGAAGAAGGCCGCTGCCAAGCCCGCTGCGAAGAAGGCTGCACCGAAGAAGGCTGCTGCCAAGCCCGCTGCGAAGAAAGTTGCGCCGAAGAAGGCCGCTGCCAAGCCCGCTGCGAAGAAGGCTGCGCCGAAGAAGGCTGCTGCCAAGCCCGCTGCGAAGAAGGCTGCGCCGAAGAAGGCCGCTGCCAAGCCCGCTGCGACGAAGGCTGCACCGAAGAAGGCTGCTGCCAAGCCTGCTGCGAAGAAAGCTGCACCGAAGAAGGCTGCTGCCAAGCCGGCAGCCAAGAAGCCTGCTGCCAAGCCCGCCGCGAAGCCCGCTGCAAAGAAAGCTGCACCGAAGAAGCCTGCTGCCAAGCCCGCAGCCGCAGCCGCACCTTCGACTGCCGCCGCTCCCGGCATCAAGTCGTCGCTGAATCCTGCAGCGGCTTGGCCGTTTCCCACCGGTTCCCGTCCCTGACGGTAGCATCGGCGTGCGCTTAGTCCTTCGGGACTGATCGCCTTGCCCTGTGGATTGCAAGCGAGTGCTGTTAATTCAGCACGCGCTTTCTTTTTTTGTTTTCAGCCAGAGATGCGCTGCGACGTCTCGCCGCCGCGTCAGCCTTCACTGTGGTTTGCGGAATCGAGGAAGGCCGCCATGCGGGCGAGGCCTTCCTCAATCCGGTCGCGATCGAGGGTATAGGCGAACCGCATGTGAGCTTGTGGTTCATTGGTGCCAAAGTCCAGCCCCGGCGTTGCCGCGACCCCCGCTGCGGCCAGCAGTTTTTCGGCCAGGCTGAAACTGTCGTCGGTCAGTCCCGTGCAGTCGGCGTAGATGTAGAAGGCACCGTGCGGTTCAGTCGCGATTTTGAAACCGAGCTTGCGCAGGCCCGGCAGGAGAACATCCCGTCGCATGGAAAATTCCTTGCGGCGGGCTTCAAGAATGCTCGCGGTATCGGGATGAAAGGCGGCCAGCGCCGCATGCTGGGCGACGGTCGACGGGGCGATGTACAGGTTCTGCGCCAGCTTTTCAAGCTCCCGCACGTAAGGTTGCGGCGCCACCAGCCAACCCAGCCGCCAGCCGGTCATGCCGAAATATTTCGAAAAGCTGTTGATGACGAATACGTCATCGCTGATCTTCAGCGCCGATTCCGCCTCTACGCCATAGGTGAGTCCGTGGTAGATCTCGTCGACCAGCAGGGTGCCGCCCCGCGTCGTGACGAATCGGGCTAAATCTGCCATGGAGCCTGGATCGAGCAGGGTACCCGTCGGATTAGCCGGAGAGGCCACCAGCAGTCCCCGTGTCCTGGCCGTCCACGCGGCGGCGAGTTGGGCTGCCGTGGGCTGGTAGTTTGTCGCCGCCGTTACCGCAAGAGGAACCGGATTGCCTTCGAGCAAGCGGACGAAATGCCTGTTGCAAGGGTAGCCTGGATCGGGCAGCAGCCATTCGTCGCCGGGATTGACCAGCACGCCAAGCGCGAGCAGCAAGGCGCCGGACGCACCGGCCGTGACCACGATCCGCGCCGGCGAGATATCGAGGCCGTAGCGCACATGGTAGAAGTCGCTGATCGCTTCGCGCAGTTGGCTCAAGCCGAGTGCCGCGGTGTAATGCACGTGTCCGCCGGAGAGGAAGCGCTGGGCCGCTTCCAGAATCGGGTCGGCCGTGGCGAAGTCGGGTTCACCCACTTCAAGGTGGATGATCGACCTGCCTTCGGCCTCCAGCGCCTGGGCGCGGGCCATCAGCTCCATGACGTGAAACGGCGCGATTTGCGCCATGCGTGCGGCAATGTTCATCGGGTTCTCCAAAACAAAACGGCCGCCCTGCTTCCCGCAAGGCGGCCGATCCACATTTTCGGCGTGACGCCAGCGCCAGCGCTCTGCGTCCTCCAGAACTGTCAGTCCACCAGCGCCAGTTCGAACAATTCGCGCTTGAGGGTCAGCGAACGCGGCAAGCGGCTCTTGAGCTTGTCGAACCACTCTGCGTGCAGCTTCAGTTCTTCGCGCCAGGCGGTCGTGTCGACCGCCGTGAGGTATTCGAACTGCGCCTTGGTGACTTCCTCGCTGCCGCTCCAGTCGAGATCTTCGAAACGCGGCATCCAGCCGAGCGTGGTCTGCTTTGCATCGGCCTGGCCAGAGCAACGACCCACGATCCACTTCAGGACGCGCATGTTTTCTCCGAAGCCCGGCCACATGAAGTTGCCCTCGGCATCCTGGCGGAACCAGTTAACGGTGAAAATGCGTGGCGCGTGCTCGATCTGGTGCCCGACGCGTAGCCAGTGGTTGAAGTAGTCGCCCATGTGATAGCCGCAGAAAGGCAGCATCGCGAATGGATCGCGTCGTACCACGCCCTGGGCACCCGCCGCTGCCGCCGTGGTTTCGGAGCCAAGCGTGGCCGCCATATAGACGCCGTAGTTCCAGTTGAAGGCCTCGAACACCAGCGGCACCGTGGTTGAGCGGCGGCCGCCGAAAATGAAGGCCGAGATCGGTACGCCCGCCGGGTTTTCCCAATCCGGATCGATCGAAGGGCACTGACTGGCCGGGGCGGTGAAGCGCGAGTTGGGATGGGCCGCCTTGCGCCCGCTTTCCTTGCCGCTCTGTGGCGTCCAGTCCTGCCCCTGCCAGTCGATGCAGTGGGCGGGCGGTTCCTTGCTCATGCCTTCCCACCAGACGTCGCCGTCGTCGGTCAGGGCGACGTTGGTGAAGATGATGTTCTCTTTCAAGGTGGCCATGGCGTTGAAGTTGGTCTTTTCGCTGGTGCCCGGGGCGACACCGAAAAAGCCGCTTTCGGGGTTGATGGCGTAAAGACGGCCGTCCTTGCCGGGCTTGATCCAGGCGATATCGTCGCCGACTGTGGTCACCTTCCAGCCGCCGAGGCTGCTTGGCGGAATCAGCATGGCGAAGTTGGTCTTGCCGCAGGCGGAGGGGAAAGCGGCGGCGACATAGGCTTTTTCGCCTTCCGGAGATTCGACACCGAGAATCAGCATGTGCTCAGCGAGCCAGCCTTCGTCGCGGGCCATGGTCGAGGCGATGCGCAGCGCAAAGCACTTCTTGCCTAGCAGCGCATTGCCGCCATAGCCGGAACCGAAGGACCATATCTCGCGGGTTTCCGGGAAATGACAGATGTACTTGGTCTTGTTGCACGGCCATTTGACGTCGGCCTGTCCGGGGGCCAAAGGGTGTCCCACGCTGTGCAGGCAGGGCACGAAAACGCCGTCGGTGCCGAGCTGATCGAGTACCGCACGCCCCATGCGGGTCATGATGCGCATGTTGACCACGACATAGGGGCTGTCGGAAAGTTCGATGCCGATGTGGGCAATCGGCGAGCCGATGGGGCCCATCGAGAACGGGATCACATACATGGTGCGCCCGCGCATGCTGCCCTTGAACAGGCCGCGCAGCGCCTCCTTCATTTTCTCCGGATGCTCCCAGTTGTTATTCGGGCCGGCATCTTCCGGATCCGAGGTGCAGACGTAGGTGCGGTCTTCGACGCGGGCGACATCGGAGGGATCGGACAGGGCCAGATAGGAATTCTTGCGTTTCGCCGGGTTGAGCTTGATCAGGCTGCCCGATGCCACCATCTGGGCAAACAGGCGATCGGCCTCTTCCTGCGAGCCGTCGCACCAGACGATGGCTTGGGGTTCGGTGAGCTCCGCAACTTCGGCAACCCAAGCAATCAGCTTGGCGTGCCTTACATGGGCGGGGGCCGGGTTTTGTTCGGTCTGGTTCATGACGCAAAAGTCTCCACTCGGTTGGTTACGGTCGCTTTGTTTAATGCCGACAGGCATGGTGCCTGCGTCACTGGCATTTTGTTTTCGCGCCGGACGGCCGGCGATCGGAGGCTAGGAGATCGCCGGAACTTGCGGCAGTCCGCAGCGGGACGCGGATTAACTGGGCCGGCAATTATCCCATAATCCCTCGCCCGACGCGGCAGCTCAGCACACCTGGCCGAGCATAGCCGGATTCGCTTCACCCTCGCGGGCGATGCGCTCCAGCGCCTCGACTACTGCCAAGCTGGCTTCTTCCATGCGGGCAATTGCGTCGGTGCCGCGCGCCAAGTCGCCGCTGCGCAAGGCTTCCATCGCTTCGCGCCCGGCACGATGAACCGTCGCGTGGGGAGATTCCATTTCCCGATAACCGGGCAGCTGCGAGTAGCACGCATGGCCGTCGCCTTCGTAATACCACTTGCCCAGGCGGCAGCTGGTCTGATCGGCAAGATCGCTGGCGCTGATGTTGTTGAGTCCGAAGTAGGCTTTGTAAACTGCGAACTTGAAAACCAGGTGATCCATCTTCGCCACTTCGACGAAGCCGCGCAGCGTCGTCGTCGCGATGAAATGCTCCATCCGGGTGGCGAGATCCAGCAGGCGCTGCATGTTGCCGGTCGCGGTGCCCCCTTCGTTGCTGAAGCGCCGCGCTTCGGCGGCCAGTGTTGCCATGCTTTCGGTGGCGGAACCGGTCTCGGTTTCGATCTGGGAGACCAGCGTTGAAATCTCGGCAGTTGCCTTGGTCGTGCGCTCCGCCAGCTTGCGTACCTCGTCGGCGACCACGGCGAAGCCTCGTCCTTGTTCGCCGGCACGGGCGGCCTCGATCGCGGCGTTGAGCGCCAGCAGATTGGTCTGGTCGGCGATTTCCTTGATAAGGTTGACGATCCCGGCGATCTTCGAGGTGCGCTCGCCGAGCACGGCAACGCTGCCGGTGGCTGCTTCCGAGCGGGCCGAAAGATGGCTCAGATTGTCCGCGATACCACTGATGGCGGCACGGCTCGCTTCCGACACGCCACGGGTCTCGGTTACGCAACTCCGTTCGGCCTTCAGCCGTTCCGCCATGAGTCCGAGACTTTCTTGCGAGAGTCCGAACGACTTTCCGAATTGCGCCAGGTGGGCCATCAGGCGCTCATAGCTCTCGGCGCGCAACTGGGCTTTCTGCACTTGGTCGTTGTTGGCCGCGAGCTGCGACTCAAGCGCCGCGATTCGTGTTTGCGCCGACGCTTCGGCCTGTCTGCTTTGCTCCAGTTGGTTTTTGACCAACTCAAGTTCTTTGCGTGCGGTGGAACCAAACATCATTGGATATCCTCGGCTAGGTTGGCGATGAGCGACGCTGGATTCTAGGATACAAGGATGAATTGCGCTGGGAAATTCCCGGTTTGCGACAAAGTCGGCAGTGGCGGCACGGCGCTACAATCGGATTCGAAGCCTAGAGGAGAGCCATCATGGACGAACGTATCCGCGCTGCTGCGCTGGAATATCATCGCAACCCCAAGCCCGGCAAAATCGCCGTTACCCCCACCAAGTCGCTGACCAATCAAGGCGACTTGTCGCTGGCCTATTCGCCTGGAGTCGCCGCGGCCTGCGACGAGATCGTGCGCGATCCGGCGACAGCCGCCTTGTATACCTCGCGCGCCAATCTGGTGGCGGTCATCAGCAATGGCACGGCCGTGCTGGGCCTGGGCAACATCGGACCGCTGGCCGGCAAGCCGGTGATGGAAGGCAAGGGAGTCCTGTTCAAGAAGTTTGCCGGTGTCGACGTCTTCGACATCGAGGTCGCCGAGAACGACCCGGACAAGCTGGTGGACATCATCGCCTCGCTGGAGCCGACCTTCGGCGGCATCAACCTGGAAGACATCAAGGCGCCCGAGTGTTTCTACGTCGAAGCCCGCTTGCGCGAGCGCATGAAAATCCCGGTGTTCCACGACGACCAGCACGGTACGGCGATCATCGCCAGCGCAGCGGTGCTCAACGGCATGCGCGTGGTCGGCAAGGACATCGCCAAGGTCAAGCTGGTCTGCTCCGGCGCCGGGGCGGCGGCGATTGCCTGCCTCGACCTGCTGGTCAGCCTCGGTCTCGATCCGAAAAACGTCTTTGCGGTCGACAGCAAGGGCGTGATCCATACCGGGCGCGAAGGTCTCGATCCGTCGAAGGCGCGTTATGCACAGGCGACCGAGGCGCGTTCGCTGGGCGATGCGATCGTCGGTGCGGACATTTTCCTTGGCTTGTCGGCGGCCGGCGTGTTGAAGCAGGAGATGGTCAAGACCATGGCGCGGGATCCGCTGATTCTCGCCATGGCCAATCCGGATCCGGAAATCCGTCCGGAAGACGCCAAGGCCGTCCGCCCCGACGCCATCATCGGCACCGGCCGTTCCGACTATCCGAACCAGGTCAACAACGTGCTGTGCTTCCCTTACATGTTCAGGGGCGCGCTCGACGTGGGAGCGACGACCATCAACGAGGCCATGAAAGTGGCGGCGGTGAGGGCCATCGCAGAACTGGCGCATGCCGAGCAGTCCGAGGTGGTGGCGGCCGCCTATGGCACCGAGGAGGTGTCCTTCGGCCCCGAGTACCTGATTCCCAAGCCCTTCGACCCCCGGCTCATCATCAAGGTCGCCCCGGCAGTGGCGCAGGCCGCGATGGATTCAGGCGTCGCCACCCGGCCGATTGCGGACATGGATGCCTATGTCCTGCAACTGAACGACTTTGTCTATTCCACCGGTCTGCTGATGCGCCCGGTGTTCATCGCCGCCAAGAAGAAGCCGGCGCGCGTGGTTTTCGCCGAGGGCGAGGACGAGCGTGTCTTGCGCGCCGTGCAAGCCGTGTGCGACGAAGGCTTGGCGCGGCCGATCCTGATTGGCCGGCCCGAAGTGGTGGACAAGAGCATCGCCCGCCATGGCTTGCGCATCCGCGCCGGCGAGCATTTCGAACTGATCAGCCCGGATTCCGATCCGCGCTACAAGGAGCTTTGGCAGGACTACCACGGCCTGATGTCGCGCAAGGGTGTCAGCATTGAGTACGCGAAGCGTGAAATGAGAAGGCGGACGACGCTGATCGGGGCCATGCTGGTGCGCCACAATTATGCCGACGCGTTGTTGTGCGGCACCTTCGGCAAGCATTCCCTGCATCTGCGCTACATCGACACCGTGATCGGCAGGAAACCCGGGATCGAGCATTTCTACGCCATGAACTTGCTGATCCTGCCGCGCCGCACCTTGTTCATCGGCGATACCTACGTCAATTACGATCCGAGCGCCGAGCAGCTCGCCGAGATGACCCTGCTTGCTGCCGACGAAGTGGCGCGTTTCGGCCTGGCGCCCAAAGTGGCCCTGTTGTCGCATTCGAGTTTCGGCACCGAGGACACGCCGACCGCGGTCAAGATGCGCCGCGCCCTGGAGATACTGCGCAATGCCGCCCCGCAGCTCGAAGTGGATGGCGAGATGCACGGCGATGCCGCGCTTTCCGAGAATATCCGGCAGCAGGTGTTTCCCGACTCGACGCTGAAAGGCCAGGCCAATCTGCTCATCATGCCGACCCTCGATGCCGCCAACATCTCCTTCAACCTGATCAAGACGTCGGCCGGCGACGGATTGACAGTGGGGCCGCTATTGCTCGGCGCGGCGCGTCCGGTACATATCCTGACGCCGACCGCCACCGTCAGGCGCATCGTCAACGTCACCGCGCTGCTTTCGGTGGAGGCCCAGCAGCAAGCCAGAGCCGGTATCTGATCCGCTCATGGCAGAGTCCCGCACCGCCCTGATCCTCACCGGCGGCGGTGCACGCGCCGGCTATCAGGTCGGCGTGCTGAAGGCGGTTCGCGAGTTGCTGGCGGAGCCTCGGCGCAATCCGTTTCCGATCCTGTGCGGCACCTCGGCCGGCGCCCTCAACGCCGCATCGATGGCGGTGTGGGCCGAGGATTTCGGGGCCGGGGTGGACAATCTGCTGCAGGTTTGGGAAAACTTCAACGCCCACCAGGTCTATCGTGCCGATGCGGCGGGCATCGGCATTTCCGGTGCGCGCTGGCTATCGACGCTGGCGGCAGGCTGGCTGACGCGCCGCGCGCCGCGCTCCTTGTTGGACAATTCCCCGCTGCGCAGCCTCTTGAGCGGTAGTCTCGATTTCAGCCGCATCGCGAAAGCCATTGAACACGGTGCCTTGCACTCGGTCAGCATCACCTGTTCAGGGTATTCGTCCGGACAGAGCGTGAGCTTTTTCCAGGGACGTCCGGGCCTCGAAACCTGGCGACGCAGCCAACGGGTCGGGGCGTCCACCGAGATATCGCTCGATCATCTGATGGCATCGAGCGCCATCCCCTTCATCTTCCCGGCCGTGCATCTCAACCGGGAATGGTTCGGCGATGGTTCGATGCGGCAAGTCGCGCCCGTTTCGCCCGCGATCCATCTCGGCGCCGACAAGATACTGGTGATCGGTGCCGGCCGCATGGCCGACGAAAATGCCCGGCCGCGCAGCGAGGTCTATCCGTCGTTGGCGCAAATCGCCGGCCACGCACTGTCCAGCATCTTTCTCGACAGCATGTCGGTCGACCTGGAACGGATGCGCCGCATCAACAACACCTTGTCCCTGATTCCTGAGCAGGTTCGGCGCGAGAAAGGCATGAGCCTGCGGCCGATCGAGGTGCTGACGATCGCGCCTTCACAGCGTCTCGACCATCTCGCGGCGCGCCACGCGCCGGCTCTGCCATGGCCGGTCAGGGTCCTGCTGCGCGGCATCGGCGCCATGAATCGCAATGGCGGCGCATTGACCAGTTATCTGCTGTTCGAACGGCCTTACACCAAGGCCTTGATCGACCTGGGCTATGCCGATACCCTGGCGCGACGGGATGAGGTGCGGCATTTTCTGGACATGAGTTGATAAGCTTGGTGAGACTTGATGCTCAAGCCCTTTATTTCTAACGATAACGGCCGATACAGCTCATGGTAGAGGGGATATCCTCTGCTAGAATGCTTCGATTGCGGGAGGGGCGTCTGGCATGAAACGAGCACTACTGATGTTGTTGGCTGCCGCAATAGTCGGTACTGGCGCAACGCCGACCGACGCGGAAGCAGCCACCAAGAAGAAAGCCGTTGCGAAGAAAGCCGTTGCGGCAAACAAGAAGGTTCAGCGGTCCGCAAAACAAGCCAGGGTGAAGCAGACCTTTGGCGTCAAATCCGCGCACCGCGGGTTATCTCTCGATGACGCCCGGCATCTTGCATTGCAGTCGTCGGGCGTCCTGGTCCAGGACCAGACCACCGGCGCGATCCTGTTCGAAAAGAATCCCGATGTCGTGTTGCCGATCGCGTCGATCACCAAGCTGATGACGGCGATGGTAGTGCTCGACGCGAAACCCGATCTGAGCGAGACGCTGGTTATTGGCGAGGAGGACGTCGATATCCTCAAGGGAACCCGCTCGCGCCTCAAGGTGGGGACTCATCTGGCGCGCGAGGAAATGCTGCGCCTGGCTCTGATGTCTTCGGAAAACCGCGCCGCCGCGGCCTTGTCGCGCCATTATCCGGGAGGGCGCGAGGCTTTTGTCGCCGCCATGAACCAGAAGGCACAAGCGCTGGGCCTGGCCGATACGCGCTTCCAGGACCCGACCGGATTGACGGCCGCCAACGTATCGAGTCCGCGCGATCTGGCGAAAATGGTCGACGCCGCGCATCAATACCCACTGATTCGGGAGTATTCGACGACCTCCGAGGGCGAATTCAGTATCGCCGGCCGCCCGCAGCACTTCCGCAACACCAATACCCTGGTCAAAAGCCCGACCTGGGAAATCGGCCTGTCCAAGACCGGCTATATCAGCGAGGCCGGGAAATGCCTGGTGATGCAGGCTTGGCTCAACAATAAGCCGACCATCATCGTGCTGCTCGATTCCTGGGGCAAGATGACCCGCATTGGCGATGCCAATCGCATCAAACGTTGGGTCGAGAGCGCATCGCTGGGCCGGCCGAGCGCCGGTTGATACGTCAATTGGACGCTATCGGGCCGCCTGCGGGCGGCCCTTTGTTTTTCGGCCGCAGCGCGAGGAAGTCTCGCCCGATGGCGTCGAGCGCTGCGCGGAAAGCCCGCCAGGCTGCTAGAATTGCCAGCAAAATCATGCTGCTGCAAGGCCCCCGTGGTGGGCCGACGAGCAGTAGTTTCCACGTATCCATTCTCCGTTGATCGGTCGTCCTGTGAGCCCAGTTCCTTCCCCTGCTTCCCCCCCCGAACGTATCGTCATCGCCACGCGCGAATCCCGCTTGGCCCTGTGGCAAGCCGAGCATGTGCGCAGTCTCTTGCAGCGACTCTACCCGGCCTGCCGTGTCGAACTGCTCGGCATGACCACGCGCGGCGACAAGATTCTCGATCGGCCGCTGTCCAAGGTTGGCGGCAAGGGGCTGTTCGTCAAGGAACTGGAGGCCGCCTTGCTCGACGGAGCGGCGGATCTGGCGGTACATTCCATGAAGGACGTGCCGATGCAGATGGAGCCCGAGTTTTCACTGGTCGCCATCGGTCCGCGTGAAGTGCCGCTGGATGCCCTGGTGTCGAGCAAGTACGCCAGCCTGGAAGACATGCCGCCGGGTGCCGTGGTGGGAACCTCCAGCCTGCGCCGCGAAGCCCAGCTCCATGCGCGCTATCCGTATCTGGCCGTGACCCCGCTGCGCGGCAATCTCGATACCCGTTTGCGCAAGCTCGACGAGGGCCAGTTCGACGCCATCATCCTTGCCGCGGCCGGGCTCAAGCGGCTCGGACTGGGCGATCGGATCCGCGCCGTGCTGTCCGCCGAGGATTCCCTGCCGGCTGCCGGCCAGGGTGCGCTGGGAATCGAGGCCCTGGTGTCGCGACCGGAGGTGGCCGCCTGGCTTGCGCCCTTGAATGATCCGGATACCGCCGTCTGCGTGCGCGCCGAGCGAGCCGTGTCGCGCGCCTTGGCCGGCAGTTGCGAAGTTCCGCTGGGCGCCTTTGCCGAAATGCGTGCCGGTCATGTTCATCTGCGCGGCTTCGTGGCTTCGCCGGACGGCACGCGCATGGCGCATGCCGAACTGACGGGTGTTGCCGCCGACCCCGAGGCGCTCGGCCTGCAATTGGCAAACGAACTGCGCCGGCAGGGTGCCGCCGAAATTCTCGCTGCACTCGGAAGTTAAGTGTCGCTGGCCGGCCGCCATGTCGTGGTGACGCGCCCGGCCGGGCAGGCGGCGCATTTCGCCACCGCATTGATTGAGCGGGGAGCGATACCGGTGCTTTACCCGGTGCTCGAAATCCGCGTCGTCGAAGATGTGGCGCCGGTTCTCGATGTTGCGATCCGGCTGGACAGCTTCGATCTCGCCGTTTTCGTCAGCCCCAATGCGATTGAACAGGCACTGGCCCTGATCCTGCCGCGCCGTTCCTGGCCGGCGGTTTTACGCGTGGCGGCGCTGGGCAAGAGCAGCGAACGCGAACTGGCGCGCAATGGCATCCATGACGTGATTTCACCACCCCTGCGCTTCGATTCGGAAGCCTTGCTCGAACTTCCCGAACTGACTGACGTGCGCGGCAAACGCGTGGTCATTTTTCGCGGCGATGGCGGCCGCGAGTTGCTCGGCGACACGCTCAAGGCGCGGGGTGCCAGCGTCGAGTACGTGACCTGCTACCGCCGCGCGCGGCCCCAGGTCGATCCCGCGCCCCTGCTCAAGCTGTGGGAGGAGGGCCGGTTGGATGCGGTGACCCTGACCAGCAGCGAAGGTCTGCGCAATTTTTACGACATGGTCGGTCGTCTCGGTCAGGCATGGCTGAGGAAGACGCCGGCATTCGTGCCGCATGCGCGCATTGCGGCACAGGCACAGGCCCTGGGTCTTGCCAGGGTAATTCCAACCGATCCCGGCGACGACGGCTTGATGGCCGGACTCATGCAATACTTCGCATCTCATGGAAACTCCCGTTCAAACTGAATTGCAGACTGCCAGCCGCCGCTGGCGGGATGCCTGGCGCCAGCCGACCTTGCGTGTTGCAGCTGTCGCGGTGGTGTTGGTGGTGGCGCTATGGGTCGATACTCGCTGGCAGGTGACTGGCCTGCAACAGGAACTCGCCCGGCGCCTGAGTGATGGCGATTCCGTGGCCAAGGAAGGCCGCGCCCTGGCGCGGCAGAGTCAGGAGGGGCTGGCGGCCCTGCAGGCCAAGGTCGGCGTGCTCGAAGCGAAACTCGCCGAAGCCCAGAGTCAGGCTGTGGCACTGGAAGCCATGTATCAGGAGCTTTCCAGCACCCGCGATGAAAGGGTGCTGGCCGAAGTGGAGCAGGCGGTCGTGATCGCCATGCAGCAATTGCAGTTCGCCGGCAATGTGGAGGCCGCGCTGATTGCGCTGCAGGGCGCTGACGCCCGCCTCGCGCGTTCCGTGCAGCCGCAATTCCTTCCCGTCAGGAAACTCATCGCGCGCGACATCGAGCGCCTCAAGGCCACGCCGGGCGCCAATGTCACCGGCCTCTCGCTGAGGATCGAGAGCGTCGTGGCGGCAGTCGATGGCCTGCCTCTGGCCTATGAGCAGCGGCCCAAAGTCGACCCCGCGAAACCGGTGCCGCGCACCAAGCCGGCGACCGCCGACTACTGGCGCGAACTGGGATCCGACCTGTGGCGCGAATTCAGGCAGCTGGTGCGCATCGAGCGCATCGACCAGGGAGATCCGGCACTGCTGTCGCCCAACCAGAGCTTCTTCCTGCGCGAGAACGTCAAGCTGCGCCTGCTCAATGCGCGCCTGGCCCTGTTGCAACGCGACGGCAAGACTTTCCGCGAAGAGATACGGCAGTCGCGCGAACATCTCGATCGCTACTTCGACAGCCGTGCCAAACCGGTGCAGGCGGCGCAATCGACCTTGAGCGTGTTGGCGGCCACCGATGTCAGCTTCGATCTGCCGGGGCTGGCGGAAACCCTGGCGGCCTTGCGCAATCTCAAGTTTGCCCGCGAGCGCAGCGTCGGCGCCGGCGCCAGGTAAGCCCCGCGCCATGCGTGCCCTGTTCTGGCTGCTGATTCTTGCTGCGTTGGCGGTGGGGCTCGCGCTCGCGGCGCGCTATAACGATGGCTACGTGTTGCTGGTGCTACCGCCGTGGCGGGCGGAAGTCTCGCTCAACCTGTTCCTGCTGGCCGCGATTGCCGGGTTTTTCGTCATCTACCTGCTGGCGCGCGCCGTCAGCCACACCCTCGCCCTGCCCAGCGCCGTGGCGGCCTTCCGTCAGCGCCGGCAACAGGAAAAGGCTGCGCTTGCGCTGCGCGACGCCTGGCGTCTGCTGCAGGAGGGGCGCTATGGACATGCCATGCGTTGCGCCGAAAAGGTCCGGCCCGACCAGGCCGGCGCCGGCATGCTGGCACTCGCGGGCTGGCGCGCGGCGCATGCGCTGCGCGACCCAGAGCGCAGCGCGGAGTGGGCGAAGCGCATGCGCCGATACGACACTGACGGCCTGCGGGCGGCCCGCCTGATGACCGAAGCCGAGTTCGCCCTCGAAGAACGTCGTTTCGAGGATGCCCGCGACGCGTTGCATCAGTTCGCCTTGGGCGAAGGACGGCACATCGCCGCCTTGCGCCTCAGCTTGCGCGTGGAGCAGGGCCTGGGCAACTGGCGCGAAGTGGCGCGTCTGGTTCGTCAGCTGGAAAAGCACCAGGCGCTGACTGCCGAGCAGGCGGCCCCGATTCGCAGTCGCGCGGTGCGCGAAGCCCTGCGCGGATTGCGCGAAGACCCGTCGGGCCTGATGCGCTACTGGCGCGAACTGGACGATGGCGATCGTGCCGAGCCTTCGCTGGCGCTGGAGACGGCCCGCGCGCTGGCCGCCGCGGGCGACTGCCGCGAGGCGCAACGCGTGATCGAGGACGCACTCGAGGAACGCTGGGATACCGCCCTGATACTGGCCTACGGCGAGTGCGGCCGGCCCGGCGAAGTCGCCGGCGACATACTCGGGCGCATCGCCCAGGCCGAGAAATGGCTGGAGCGCATGCCGCGCGACGGCGAACTATTGCTTAGCCTGGGCCGCCTGTGTCGCCAGCAGCAACTGTGGGGCAAGGCGCGCAGCTATCTGGAAGCCTCGCTGGCGATCGCGCCTTCGCGCACCGCCCATGTCGAACTGGCACAACTGCTCGACCAGTTACAAGAGTCGGCGCTGGCGGTACGCCACTATCGGGCGGCAGCGGTACTCTGAGCGGTCTCCCAGCCTGGACGCTCAGGGCAACGCCACCGCATCATTCGGCCGCTGCGCCTCTCGCCGACTGCGGCAACACCACGCGAAACGTTGCGCCTTGGCCGGGTTCGCTCTGAACCTCGATCTGGCCGCCCTGGCTGCGCAAAATTCCGTAGGCCAGCGACAGACCCAGGCCCGCGCCTTGCCCGACGGGCTTGGTGGTAAAAAACGGATCAAACAGTTTCTTGAGATTCTCTGGCGCAATGCCCGTGCCGGTATCCGCGATCTCGATGCAAATTCCGTTGGGCAGTTCGCGACTGCGTACGGTCACAGTTCCCGGTGGCTTGTCGATAGCCTGGAAAGCGTTGGTCAGCAGGCTCAGAAAGACATGGTTCAACTGACCCGGCATGCATTCGATCAGGGGCAGCGGTTGCAGGTCGGTGACCAGCTTGGCGCGTTCCAGGAGGGAAGCTGGACAGAGGCTGATCGCGGCCTGCAGGGAACGGTTCACATCCCATTGCTGCAACCCGCCACTGGCATCCACCTGCGAAAACTCGCGCAGTGCCTGGACGATCTGGCCGACCCGGGTCAGGCCATCGCGCGACTCGCGCACCAACGCGGGCACGTCTTCGCGCAGAAAGGCCAGATCGATCTCGCGTTTCAACTCGCGGGCTTTGACCAGCAGTTCAGGCTGGCTGCTGACCTGCTGTTCGAGTGCCTCGTAAGCATCCAGCAAGCGGAACATTCCGCCCACATAACCTTCGAGTGAGCCGAGGTTGGATTGGACGAAGCCGATCGGCGTGTTGATTTCGTGCGCCACACCCGCCGCCAACTGGCCCACCGAGGCCAGTTTTTCCGACTGGATGAGTTTGGACTGGGTCTGGCTCAAGTTGAGCAGAACGGCCTCCAAATCCAGATTGCGGGCTTCCAGATTGCGCTCGTAGGTTTTCTCCACGGTGATGTCCTGGTACAGCGAAACAATGCCGATGGGCTGGCCGTCGGCGCCAAGAATCGGGCGCCCGCTGACGCGGATGACGCGTCCGCCCTTGCTCGGGCGGATGAATTCATGCGCTTCGAAGCGCATGACCAGCGCGATCCTGGCATTGACCATCTCCTCGATGTCGCCCGGACCATATTCGCCCCGCGCCGCGTTGTAGCGGAAGACGTCGGCAATGCTCCGATGTCCGAGCAACAGATCTTCCGGCAAGTCCAGGATCTTCAGGAAGGCGTCGTTCCAGTAGGAAATGCGCACGTCCGAATCGGTGATGCTGAGGCCGATCGGAAGATAGCCGACCGCCGTTATCAGGTCGCTCAATTGCAAGTGGGAAAACTTGCCCACCGACGCCAGCGCAAATTCCGCGCTGGCGGTATCCGCCGCCCCGCTATCTGTCATATGCACCTCCCCCGGACGCAAGATAGCATAGATCGAAAGGCATAGAATGCCAAAGTCGGCGGAGGTTACGTAGCGACGGAACTAGCACGCGTGCGTGCTCTAGACCCAGTCGCGCGGCGGCAGGAATTCGGTGTAGAGCTTCTCTTCCTCGCTGCCGGGTTCTGGCTTCCAGTCGTAACGCCATTTGACGACGGGCGGCAGCGACATCAGGATGGATTCGGTACGGCCGCCCGATTGCAGGCCGAACAGGGTGCCGCGATCCCAGACCAGGTTGAATTCGACATAGCGCCCGCGCCGGTAGGCCTGGAAATCGCGTTCGCGCTCGCCATAGGCGATGTCGCGGCGGCGTTCGATGATCGGCAGGTAGGCGGCGGTGAAATGATCGCCGACGCCTTGCGTCAGCGCGAAGCAGCGCGCGAATCCTTCCTGGTTCAGATCGTCGAAGAAGATGCCGCCGATGCCGCGCGCCTCGTTGCGGTGCTTGAGGAAGAAGTAGCGGTCGCACCAGCCCTTGAAGTGCTGGTAGGTTGCGATGCCAAAGGGCTCGAGCGCGCTGCGGCAGCTGCGGTGGAAATGCACCGCATCCTGCTCGAAGCCGTAGTACGGCGTCAGGTCCATGCCGCCGCCGAACCACCACACCGGCTCCTCGCCGTCTTTCTCGGCGACGAAGAAGCGCACATTCATGTGCGAGGTCGGGCAATACGGATTGCGCGGATGCAGCACCAGCGAAACCCCCAGCGCCTGCCAGTGGCGCCCGGCCAGTTCCGGACGATGCGCGGTGGCCGAGGCGGGCATTTGCTCGCCCATGACATGCGAGAAATTGACGCCGCCGCGCTCGAACACCGCGCCGTCTTCGATCAGCCGCGAGATACCGCCGCCGCCCTGCGGCCGCTCCCATTCATCGCGCAGGAAGGGTGCGCCTTCGATGCCCTCCAGTTCGCCGACGATGCGATCCTGCAGGCCGGTGAAGTAGGCGCGGACCGGGGACACATCCATCAGAGGTCGGGCAGCCTCATCGCCAGCACCTTTTCGTTCTGGCGCGCACGAAAGTCTTCGAGCTTCTGCGCCATGGCGCGGCCGTAATCGTCGTTGGCCGTGGCGATAATGGCAATTGCCGTGAGCGCCGCATTGGCCGCGCCGGCCTCGCCGATGGCAAAGGTGGCGACCGGCACGCCCTTCGGCATCTGCACGATGGAAAGCAACGAGTCGAGGCCGCTGAGATGCTTCGATGGCACCGGCACGCCCAGTACCGGGACGATGGTCTTGGCCGCCAGCATGCCCGGCAGATGCGCCGCGCCGCCGGCACCGGCGATGATGGCGCGCAAGTCGCGCTCCTGTGCCACGGCGGCATAGTCGAACAGCAGGTCCGGGGTGCGATGGGCCGAGACTACCTTGGCCTCGAAGGGCACGCCGAATTCCTTGAGCATCTGCGCCGCCGCCTGCATCACGGGCCAGTCCGAATCCGAGCCCATGACAATGCCGACCAGCGGCTTCATGTCGCGCACCTCTCGGCGGCTTCCAGCGTATTGGCCAGCAACATGGTGATGGTCATCGGACCAACGCCGCCGGGCACCGGAGTGATGACTCCGGCGACTTCCTTGGCGCTCTCGAAGTCGACGTCGCCGCATAGCTTGCCTTCCGGCGTGCGGTTGATGCCGACGTCGATCACCGTGGCGCCCGGTTTGATCATGTCGCCGGTGATCATCCTGGCACGGCCGACGGCGGCCACCAGGATGTCGGCGCGACGGGTGTGGAAAGCCAGGTCCTTCGACTGCGAATGGCAGATGGTGACCGTGCAGCTCTTGGCCAGCAGCAGCATGGCCATCGGCTTGCCGACGATGTTGCTGCGCCCGACGATGACGACTTCGGCGCCCTTGAGGGGCACGTGGGCGCTTTCCAGCATCTTCATCACGCCATAGGGCGTGCAGGGGATGAAGCGCGGATTGCCCTGCATCAGGGCGCCGACGTTTTCGGCGTGGAAGCCGTCGACATCCTTCTCCGGCGAAACCGACTCGAGCACGGCCTCGGAATCGAAGTGTTTGGGCAGCGGCAGCTGCACCAGGATGCCGTGCACCGAAGGATCGGCGTTCAGTTCGGCGATGCGCGCGAACACCACGGCGGGATCGATATCGGCGGCATAGACGTCCTTGATCGAGCGCATCCCGGCTTTTTCGCAGGCGGCGACCTTGTTGCGCACATATACCGCCGAAGCCGGATCTTCGCCGACCAGTATCGCGGCCAGACAGGGGATGATGCCTTTGGTCTTGAGTGCGGCGGCACGTTCGGCCAACTGGCCGCGCACTTCCGCCGAGAGAGCGTTGCCGTCGATGATTTTTGCAGTCATGGTGTTTCCCGCTTGGGTTGGATCAGGAGTTTTGCCTTAAGCCGCGGTCGTGGCCGCGGCGCCCAGCAGTTTGGCCACCGCATCGCGCCCAGCCGCAAAGGCGCGGCGGTTGGCGTCGACCACCTGTTCGCCCTTGCGCGCAAAGCGCTTGACGATGCAGGCCAGCAGCACGTCCGGCGCGAACGGCAGGTAGTCGGCGATGGCGCCGAGCATGACGGTATTGCCGAGGCGGACTTCGCCCAGTTCGCGCGCGATGGACATGGCATCGAAGGCGACCACGCGATGGCCGGCGGTGCGCATCAGCCCGGTCGGATCCTCGGGATAGTCGAAGAGGCCGAGTTCGACCACGGGCGGCACCAGCTTGGCGTTATTCACCAGCGCCAGGCCGTTCGGGCGCAGGTAATGCGACCAGCGCAGCGCCTCGGCGCCTTCGAAGCCGAGCAGCACCTGCACCGTGCCCGGTTCGATCTGCGGTGACAACACCTTGCGGCCGAAGCGCAGGTGCGAGGTGACGACCCCGCCGCGTTGGGCCATGCCGGCGACTTCGGTTTTCTTGACGTCGTGGCCTTCGGCGATCGCCGCCTCGGCGAGAATCTCGGTGGCCGTCATGACGCCCTGGCCGCCGATGCCGCAGACGAGGATGTTGGTGATGTCCTGGCTCATGTCTTGACGATGTGGATCGGGATGTCGCGGCGCGGCACGTGCTGGATCGCGTCCGGCGCACAGGGCTGGACGCAGAGGCCGCAACCGGTGCAGGCCTGGTTGTCGATATTGACGAAAGCCAGTTCGACTTCGCGCCCGGAAGGTTTGACCACCTTCTCGCGGCGCGTGACGTGGATCGCCGGGCAGCCGACTTCTAGGCAGTTGCCGCAACCGGTGCACTTGTCTTCCTCGACCAGGTAGGGACGGAAGGGCTTGAAGTCGTCGATCAGCACGCAGGGTCGGCGGGCGATGATCACCGAGGGGCCTTCGATCTTGATTTCGTCGCGGATGGTCTTGAACAGGATCGGCAGTTCGTAAGGGTCCACTACCTTGATGCGTTCGTTGGGCACGCCGAGCGCCTCGACCACCCTGGCCAGGTCCACCCGCGGCGCCTCCTTGCCGTGGATGTCGCGGCCCGAGGCTGGCGTCGCCTGGCCCCCGGTCATGCCGGTGGTGTTGTTGTCGAGCAGCAGGACGGTGACATTGCCCTTGTTGTAAGTGATGTCGAGCAGGCCCTGCATGCCCATGTGCATGAAGGTGGAATCGCCGATCACGGCAATGATCCGCTTGTTCTTGTCCACTTCGCCGCGACCCTTGTCGATGCCGAGCGCGACGCCCATCGTGGCGCCCATGCAGATCGTGGTGTCCAGCGCGTTCCAGGGATGGCCGGCGCCGAGCGTGTAGCAGCCGATGTCGCCGGTGATGATGGTGTTCTTGATCTGCGACAGCGTGTAGTAGATGCCCATGTGCGGGCACGACGCGCACAGCGTCGGCGGCCGCGGGAAGACCTTCACCGGCGCCGCGGCGGGCGCCGGCGGCGGCACGGGCCTGCCGAGCAGGCGATCCACCGCGGGGAGCAGCACCTGCGGCGACAACTCGCCCATCCTCGGCAGCACATCCTTGCCGTGGCACGCGATGCCCGCCGCCCTGATTTCGGTTTCAAGCAGTTGTTCGGTTTCCTCGACCACCACCAGCGTGTCGCACATCGCCGCCAGGGCGCGCATCTTTTCGGGCGGCCAGGGGTGGGACATGCCCAGCTTCAGCACCGGCGCATCGGGGAAGGCTTCCTTGACATGCATGTAGGCAGGACCCGAGGCAACGAAGCCGACGCTGCGCTCGCTGCCCGCTTCCAGTATGTTGAGCGGCGATGCCTCGGATACCCCGCGCAGCGTTTCGTCGCGCTGGAACAGGCTGGGGATGCGCAGCTTGGCGTGGGCCGGCACCATCACCCAGCGCTCGGGATTCTTGACGAAGCCGGACGGTTCGTGCGCGATGCGCTCGCCCACGGAGACCAGTCCCTTGACGTGGCAGATGCGCGTGGTCAGGCGCAGCAGCACCGGCGTTTGGTATTGCTCCGAGAGGCCGAAGGCGAACTTGGTCATCTCGTAGGCTTCCTGCGAATCCGCCGGTTCCAGCACTGGCAGATGCGCGAAGCGGCCCCAGTAGCGCGAATCCTGCTCGTTCTGCGAGGAGGACAGGCCGACGTCGTCGGCCACGGCGATCACCAGCCCGCCGTAGGCGCCGGTGATGGTCATGGTCATCAGGCAGTCGCTGGCGACATTGAGGCCGACGTGTTTCATGGCGCAGAAGGCCCGCGCGCCGGTCATCGAAGCGCCCAGCGCAACTTCCATCGAGACCTTTTCATTGACCGACCATTCGGCGTGCAGGTCGGGGTAGCGCGCCAGCGATTCGATAATCTCGGTCGCCGGGGTGCCGGGGTAGGCGGCGGCGACGCGCACGCCGGATTCCCAGACGGCGCGGGCAACGGCTTCGTTGCCGGAAAGGAGCAACCGCTGGGCGGCTGGGGCTGGCATGACGGCGGCCATGATGTTCTCGCGGACAAGGGAAAAAATTGACCTGCGGCGGGAGTGCCCATCAACGCAGGTCATCTTCAATCGGAGCGGGTCGAATTATCCGGATTTGCGGGCCACGCGTCCAGAGCCGCCGGCAATAACCCTACAATAGGCCTCAAAGAAAAGAGGGAGGTCGCCATCATGACGCAGACAGCAACCGGGGTCGCGCGCAGAGCCGGGTTCAGCCTGTTCAGCCCGCGCAAGCAGGTGCCCGGCGACTTCTGGGGCGGGTTGGCGGCGATGCTGGTGGCTTTGCCTGCGGCGATCGCCTTCGGCGTCACGGTGTATGCCGCCATCGGCCCCGCCTACGCCGCCTACGGCGCGCTGGCCGGCATCATCGGCGCGACGGTGGTCGGCCTGGTGGCCTCGACCCTGGGCGGCACCGATCGCCTGATCAGCGCGCCCTGCGCGCCGGCCGCCGCCGTGTTGTCGGCCTTCGCCATCGATCTCGTCGGCCAGGGCGTCACGTCCGGCTCCATCGTGCTCCTGCTGATCATGCTCGGCGTGCTGGCCGGCATCGTGCAGCTGCTGCTGGGCTTTGTCGGCGTCGGCACGCTGATCAAGTACATCCCGTATCCGGTGGTGAGCGGCTATCTGTCCGGCGTCGGACTCATCATCATCGGCAGCCAGATTCCGATATTCCTCGGTGCCCAGGGCGGTATGCGCTGGTGGGAGACGCTGCTCTCGCCCTGGCTGTGGAACTGGCACAGCGTGGCCATCGGCGGTACCACCATACTGGTGGCCGTCGTCGCGCCGCGCCTGACGCAGAAGGTGCCGGGCATCATCCTCGGCATCGCCGCCGGCTTGTGTACCTATTTTGGGCTCGCCACGCACGATCCCGCACTGTGGGAGGTGGCCAACAATCCGCTCGTGGTCGGCCCGCTCGGCGCCACCGGCGAAGGCTATTTCGCTTCGATCAGCGGGCGCTGGCACGAAATCGGCGAGTTGCGCCTGGGCCAGATCGCCGGCTTGTTCGGCAGCGCCCTGACGCTGGCCGTGCTGCTGTCCATCGATACGCTGAAGACCTGCGTCGTGCTCGATCAACTGACGCGCAGCCATCACGACTCGAACCGTGAACTGATCGCGCAGGGCATGGCCAACGTGGCCGCGGCGGCGGTCGGCGGCATACCCGGCGCCGGCACCATGGGCGCCACCCTGGTCAGCCTCAACAGCGGGGCAACGACGCGCGCCACGGGCATCCTCGAAGGGCTGTTCGCCCTGGTCGCTGCCCTGATCCTCGGCTCCTTCATCGCCTGGATTCCGGTCGCCACGCTGGCCGGCATCCTGATCCTCATCGGCGTGCGCATGATCGACAAGGAGCCGCTGCGTTTCGTCGAGTCGCGCGCCACGGTGTTCGACTTTGCGGTGGTTGTGGCGGTGATCGTGGTGGCGCTGAGCGTCGGCCTGATCGCCGCATCGGCGGTCGGCGTCGCCATGGCGATCATCCTGTTCGTGCGCGAGCAGATCGGCGGCACGGTGGTGCGGCACAAGGTCTACGTAAATCAGATGTCATCGACCTGGTACCGGCCGGAGGCCGAAGTCCGCGTCCTCGACCAGAAGGGGGACCAGGCGGTGATCTTCGAACTCCAGGGCAGCCTGTTCTTCGGCAACACGCAGCAGCTCTGGGCCGATCTGGAGCAGGAAATCAACACCCGCAGCTACATCATCATCGATCTCAAGCGCGTGCAGTCGGTGGACGTCACCGCCGCGCACCTGCTAAACCAGGTGCGCGACGCGGTCCAGGAACGCGGCGCCCGCCTGCTCTTGAGCAACGTGCGCGAAAACCTGCCCAACGGCCGCAACCTGCGCGAGTTCTTCGAGCAGACCGGCCTGATGGATGCCGATGACGACACGGTGCGCGTTTTCCCCGAGTTGGACAGCGCGATCGCCTGGGTCGAGGACCGCATCCTGGGCGAGATCGAGTCGGCGCCGGAAGAAGAGGCGCCGATGCAGTTGCACGACATGGACCTGTTCGCCAAGCGCAAGGACGAGACCCTCAAGGAACTGGAAACGCGCATGCAGCTGCGCACCTATCAGCCCGGTGAGGCCCTGTATGTGCGAGGCGCTCCGGGCGACGAGCTGTTCTGGGTGCGACGCGGCACGATACGCATCATGGCGCCCCTGGGCGCGGGGCGTACCCGGCACATCGCCAGTTTTGGCCGCGGCGACTTCTTCGGCGGGCTGGCCTTCCTCGACAACCAGCCGCGCAGCAACGACGCCGTGGCCCATACCGTGACCGAGGTGTATGTCCTGTCGCGCGAGCAGTTCAACCAGATCGCCGAGACACACAAGAAACTCGCATTCAACCTGATCGAAGCGATGGCCCGCACCCTGGCGATGCGCCTGCGCCATACCGAGGTCGAGCTTACAATGCTCCAGGAATACTGACCTGGTCCCAGGAAACAGGACGTCGAGACTACTTGCCATGAACGATCTGAAACCCCTTCCCGCGCCGGCGCTCTACAGCTCCTGCGATCCCGCCTTGCTGGATTTCGAAACTTCCGACCAGTTGCCGCCGCTGGACGAAATCTTCGGCCAGGTGCGCGCCGTCGAGGCGGTGCGCTTTGCCATCGAACTGGCGCGCCCCGGCTACAACCTGTTCGTCCTCGGCGAGCCGGGCAGCAGCCGTCATGACGACGTGCGCCAGCTGCTGGCGGCCAAGGCCGCCTGCCTGCCCGCGCCCGACGACTATTGCTACGTCAATAACTTCGCCGATTCCCATGCGCCCCGCGTCCTGACTTTGCCGGCCGGGCGCGGCGCCGAACTGCGGCGCGACATGCAGCGCCTGATCGAGGAACTCGAGCCTGCCATTTCGGCCGCCTTCGACAGCGACGATTTTCGTTCCCACGCCGAGGCCATCCAGAACGAATTCAAGGAACGCGAAAGCCATGCCCTGAACCAGCTCGGCGACGAATCCAGGCAGCAGGGTATCGCCCTGATTCGCACTCCGCAGGGCTTCGCATTCGCTCCCCTGCAAGGCGAAGAGCCGATGAGCCCCGATGTTTTCGCCGCGCTGCCCGACGAGGAAAAGCAGCGGCTGGGACATCTGATCGCAGATTTCGGCGAACGTCTGCAAAAGCTGATGCACCAGTTTCCGCGCTGGCGGAGGGAGTTGCAGGGGCGCCTGAAACAGCTTGGGCGGGATACCATGAGCCTCGCCATCGGCCACTTGATGGACGAGCTCAAGGAGCGCTATGCCGGCCTGGACAAGGTGCTGGGCTTTCTCGACGAAGTGCTGGCCGACGTTGTCGAATATGGCGAAAGCCTGCGCGAACAGCATGGCGACAGCGAGGGCTTCGAGCTGTCCGGCGATGGCATTTCGGTGCAGCGCTACCAGGCCAACCTGCTGGTCGACCAGGGCGGCAGCAAATCCGCGCCGATCATCACCGAGGACAATCCGACCCATCCCAATCTGCTCGGCCGGGTCGACCACCTGGCCCACATGGGAACCCTTGTGACCAACTTCACGCTGATCAAGGCGGGGGCCTTGCATCGCGCCAATGGCGGGTTCCTGATGCTCGATGCGGACAAGATCCTGCGCCAGCCCTTCGCCTGGGAGGCCCTCAAGCGCGCCCTCAAGGCCGGGGAAATCCGCATCGAATCGCTGGAGCGGACACTGGGTTTCGGCAGCGGGCTGCCGCTGATGCCGGCGCCGATCGCATTGTCGTGCAAGGTCGTGCTGTTCGGCGAGCCGATGCTGTACTACCTGCTCAAGGAATACGATCCCGAGTTCAGCGAGTTGTTTCGCGTCGCAGCCGAATTCGAAACCGATGTCGAACGCAGCGACGACAACACCCGGCGCTATGCACGGCGACTCGCCGACCTCATTCGCCGCGACCAGTTGCGCCCCTTCGACCGCGGCGCCGTGGCGCGCGTCATTGAACAGTCGGCGCGCCTGGTCGGCGATGCGCAGCGCTTGTCCACCAATGTCCAGGATATCGCCAACCTGATGCACGAGGCGGATCATTGCGCCGCCCGTGCCGGCCGGACCCAGGTCGGCGCCGAGGATGTCGACGCCGCGCTGGCGGCCCGGATGAGGCGCCACGACCGGGTGCGCGACCACTACCAGCAGGCGATCCTGAAAAACACCTTGTTGATCACTTCCAGCGGCGGCCATGTCGGCCAGATCAACGGACTGGCGGTGATCGACCTCGGCGATTTCCGCTTTGCCCATCCGGTGCGCATCACCGCGACGGTGAGGGTGGGCGAAGGCGACGTCATCGACATCGAGCGGGAAACCGAAATGGGCGGCGCGATTCATTCGAAGGGCGTCATGATTCTTTCGTCCTTCCTCGCCTCGCGTTATTCGAGCCAGATTCCGCTGTCGCTTTCGGCCAGCCTGGTGTTCGAACAGTCCTACGGCCCGGTGGAGGGCGACAGCGCGTCGCTGGCCGAGCTTTGCGCCCTGCTCTCGGCCCTGTCCGGCGCGCCGATCGACCAGTCGCTGGCGGTCACCGGGTCCGTCAATCAGTTCGGCATGGTCCAGGCGATCGGCGCGGCGAATGAAAAGATCGAAGGCTTTTTCGACATTTGCCGCCTGCGCGGGCTGACCGGCCGCCAGGGCGTGCTGATCCCGGAAGGCAACCTGAAGCACCTGATGCTGCGCCAGGATGTCGTCGCCGCGGCGGCGGAAGGGAAGTTTCGCATCCACGCCATCTCCAGCGTCGAGCAGGCCATCGAACTGCTGACCGGCATCGCCGCTGGCGAGCCGGATGACGAAGGCGTGGTGCCCGAGGGCAGCATCAACTACCTGGTGGCGACGCGCATGGTGGAAATGTCGCAAGTGCGCCAGTCGTTTGCCGGCGGCGGCAAGCGCCGCCCCCGCCACCGCGCGGAGTCCGACGGCAACCGCGACTAGCAGCCCGGCGTGGGGCGCTAGCGCCCCATGCTCAATACCGCGGCACCCTGGAATTCGCCGCGCCGCAGTTGCCCCAGCGCTGCGTTGGCTTGTGCCAGCGGAAAGCGTTGAACCTCGCTGCGGATCGGCACTCGCGGCGCGAGGTCGAGGAATTCGAGGCCGTCGCGGCGCGTCAGGTTGGCGACCGAACGGATGCTGCGTTCGCCCCACAGGATGTCATAGGGGAAGGCGGGAATGTCGCTCATGTGGATGCCGGCGCAGATCACGCAACCGCCCTTGTTTACGTGGCGCAGCGCCGTCGGTACCAGGGCTCCGGCGGGGGCGAAGATCAATGCCGCATCGAGCGGTTGCGGCGCCTGCCGATCGCTGCCGCCGGCCCAGGCGGCGCCCAGGCCGCGGGCAAACGCCTGGCTGGCGAGATCGCCCGGACGGGTGAAGGCGTCGAACTCGCGGCCCTGGAACTTTAATACCTGGGCAACGATATGGGCGGCCGCGCCGAAGCCGTAGATGCCGATCCGCCGCGCCGCGCCGGCCATGCGCAGGGCGCGATAGCCGATCAGCCCTGCGCACAGCAGCGGCGCCAGCAAGGCGGCGTCGCCGACGTCGGGCAGCGGGAAGCAATAGCGCGCATCGGCGACGGTGTATTCGGCATAGCCGCCGTTGATCTGGTAGCCGGTGAAGCGCGCCGCGTCGCATAGATTTTCGCGGCCGTCGATGCAGAACTCGCACTCGCCGCAGGTCCACCCCAGCCACGGCACGCCGACCCGCTCGCCGACCAGGAAGCCGGTCACGCCGGCGCCGATGGCGGCGATGCGGCCGACAATTTCATGGCCCGGAATCACCGGCAGGACGGGGTTCGGCAACTCGCCGTCGATCAGGTGCAGATCGGTGCGGCACACGCCGCAGGCCTCCACCTCAATCAGCAGCGTGCCGCGAGCCGCCGTCGGTACCCGCAAATCGGCCATGCGCAATGGCGTGCCCGGCCGGTCGAGGATCATCGCGCGCATGTGGCTTCGCATCAGATCGGCGCCGAAAATGACGCGGAGCTAGCAGAGCGTGATGATCTGGATATGGTTTCGGTTGACGTCGACGAACGGCGCGATCAGAACCTGGCGGCCGGCGACTTCCGCTTCATAGATCTCGGCATCCATTACCGCGACGAACTCCCTCGATTCCTGCATGAAATCGGTTACGCGCGCGCCGGGCAACAGGTCGATGTAGCCCTTGATGCGGTAGGACCCCGTCAGAATCGTCACTTTCGTCTTGTTCTCATGTGTGGACACGATCTCTCTCCTCTCAACAAAGCAAATTGCCAAATGTCCGGCGCCCAGCCGCTTCAGGCGCTGACCCTGATGCCGTCGCCTACTATCCGCCCTCCATGGTCGCAACGCTCTGACCACGATCAAATGTCGATGATCGAATCCGTCGGGAGTCCTCGCCGCGCCTAACGCTCATGACAGCGAGAGCCGCCCGCCGATGATGAAACACGCGAAAAGCGGCATAAAGGCCCGCCCCTCCCATCCTCCCCTCGCGGGGAGGCGACTGGTTTGCTCGCTACGCTCGATGCTTTACCCGGCACCATTTGTGCTGCTTCACGCTAATTCGCGTGCGGCCCGGTCAGGGGCACGAAGGCGACGGGCAGCACGCGCCTTTGCTCGACGGCGCCGCCCGCCTGCTTCTTGATCGCCAGCAGGTCCTGCCCCACCTGCTGGATGCCCACCGGGATGACCAGCGTGCCGCCGGGCTTCAGTTGCTCGATCAGCGCCGGGGGAATGCGGCCGGGCGCCGCGGCAACCAGGATCGCGTCGTACGGCGCGTGCTCCGGCCAGCCCAGGCGGCCGTTGCCGGCCCGCACCTCGATATTGTCGTAGCCCAGGCGTTGCAGTCGGGCGCGGGCGTCGGCGGCCAACTGCGGGACGATCTCCATCGAGTAGACCTGCTTCACCAGCCTGGACAGAATCGCCGCCTGATAGCCGGAACCGGTGCCGATTTCGAGCACCACATGCTCCGGCCGCGGCTCGATCAGGTCGGTCATCAAGGCCACGATATAGGGCTGGGAGATGGTTTGCCCGCAGCCGATCGGCAGCGGATGGTTGGCGTAGGCGGCATGCCGCAGTTCGTCCGGCACGAAGGCATGGCGCGGCACCTGGCGCATGGCGTCCAGCACCCGCGGCGCAAGCGTCGGACGACTTGTGAGGTAGCGCGTGACCCACGCTTCCTCGCGGATTTCATCCAGCAGAAAATCCAGGTCCCTGTCACTCTCGTTGCTCATGCGGCGCCTTCCGGCGAGGACGTTGCAGACATGCTAGCGCCAAATCGCAGCGGCTCCATGCGGCATCGGTGGGCAATAAATTCATGCAATAGCGGTTGCAGAACACTTTATGAACGTGCCGGAATCTCCATTCTATAATCCGACAAAAATAGTCAAGTATTACCCCCAACCCTTGTTACAGAGAGATAAAACATGATCAACGTAAATGGCCGTGAGATTGAAACCGATGCCGAAGGCTACCTGGCCTCGCTTGACGACTGGAGCGAGGAGGTGGCGAAATGCCTCGCCGAACGGGACCAGCTTGCCCTGGCTGACGAACATTGGCAGGTGGTGCGCTGGATACGCGAGTACTATGCCGAAAATGGAACGGCGCCGAATCTGCGCATCATGTCGAAGCTGATCGGCGACGCGCTCGGCGAGCAATTCGGCGACAAGAAATACCTGTTCGACCTGTTCCCCTACGGTCCCGCCAAACAGGCGGCGCGCTACGCCGGCATGCCGAAGCCGACGGGCTGCGTCTGACTGGCGCCGCGCCGCGCAGGTGAGGCCTGCCGATATCGGCAGGTTTTCCGGCAGTTCTTGCCGTTTTGGGCGCAGCAGGTTTGTGGAAAACTTCTCCGGTTTCCGCACGACCCGCGTCGCTGCTGTCCGGCGCGGGCAAGCTCCAGAGTTGGCACGCCCTATGCTCGACTTCGAGCACGCAGCACAGCTGGTCATTCGTTCTACCGAGTGGAACGAGCCCCCGCAGGAGACATCGGATGGACACGTCATTCTCGTATCACGAACTTCGCGGCGCGATCCGCGCCTGGCGCCGCTACGGATATTTCTCGCTGACTCCGCGCGAAGCGGAAATCATCGACGCGCTGTATCCCCGCCTCAGCGCACGGCCGCACAGCCGGTTTTCGGTACGCAGATAACCGGCTCTCAGCGTCCGCCGTCCAACTTCTTCCACAGGTAGCTCACCACGTCGTCGAGGCTGATCAGCCTGGCGTAATCGGCTTCCGGGATATCCACCTTGAGTTTTTCGTGGAGTCCCAGGAGGAAGTTGAGCCAGTCCATCGAATCCAGATCCACCTGGCTGCGCAGCGGGCGGTCGCCGCGCAACTCGTCGGTTTCGATTTCCGGCGCGATCGATTGAAGCGTGGCCAGGGCCACGGCACGGATTTCGGCATCGGTCATGGCGCCTCCGCCGGGTTGCGAACCGCAGTCACTGCCTTCCGGGCGAAGGGAAGTGGAGTGTAGGTGGTCATCTTTCCAGCTCCTCGGGTCGTTGCAACAGTTCTTTGAGTTCGAGCAGGAACAGTGCGCCGCGATGGCCGTCGGAAACCCGATGGTCGGCCGCCAGGCTGGCGGTGACCACGGGCAGCACCTTGAGTCCGCCGTTTTCCGCCCAGGGCCGCTCGGCGACGCGGCCGAAACCTACCAGCGCCACCTGCGGCGGCGTGATGACGCCGAACACGAGCTGCGTGCCCTGGTCGCCGAGATTGGTCACGGTGATCGTCGCCTCGTTCATTTCCGAACTGCGCAGCGAGCCGGCGCGGGTGCGCTTCACCAGGTCGGCCAGTTCCTGCATCAGTTGCGTCAGCGGCTTGCGGTCGGCATCGAGCAGCGCCGGCGCAATCAGGCCGCCCTGGCGCAGCGAGATCGCGACGCCGAGATGGATGCCGGTCGCCGCCACGAAGCCGCTGATGCCGCCCTCCTGGCGCCAGTAGCCGTTGAGTTCGGGAAAGCGCCTGAGCGCCAGCGCCACGGCCTTGAGCAGCAGCGTCGCCGGCAGCAGGCGCTCGCTCATCGGCCGCTGCGCATTGGCCGCCTGCAGCCAGGCCAGCGCCTTGGCCAGCGGAATGTCCTCGGCGACGTAGTAGTGCGGAATCTCGCGCTTGGAGCGGCTCATCGCCGCGGCGATGGTCTTGCGCATTTCCGCCGTGCGGTCGATTGCGCGGTCCGCCGGCTTTGCCGCCGCGGCCGAGGCGCGGTCCGCCGCCGCCTTTTCGACGTCCTCCAGCGTCACCGCGCCGCGCGGCCCGCTGCCGACGATGCTGTCAAGATCGATGCCTTTCTCCGCCGCGTGCTTGCGCGCCGCCGGCGAAATCATGCGACGCGCAAGCGGGGTGGCCGGCGGCGCTGCTGGTGTTACGGGGGCTTGCTGCGCCGTCGCGTCAGCGCCGACTGTCTCGTCCGCCTCCAGCAAGGTCGCCATCACCGTGCCGACGGGCATTTTCTGCCCGACTTCAGCGAGCAAGCGGCCTATCCTGCCTTCCTGCCAGCACTCGACGTCGACCGCGGCTTTCGAGGTGTCGACGATGGCCACCACCTGGCCTTTTTTCACCGTGTCGCCAACGCCGACTTTCCATTCGAGCAGGGTGCCTTCGTCCATGTCGGCGCCCAGCGAGGGGAGCTTGAACTCGATCATCCCATCATCTCCTTCACCGCCGCGACGATTTTTTCCGGCTGCGGCAGCGCGGCGTCTTCGAGGTGTTTGGCATAGGGAATCGGCACCTCTTCCGAACAGACCCGGACCACCGGCGCATCCAGTTCATAAAACGCGCTTTCCATGATGCGTGCCATCACCTCGGCGGCGAGGCTGCCGCTACGCCAGCCCTCGTCGACCACCACGACGCGGCGGCATTTGGCGACCGCTGCGGCGATGCTCTCGCTATCGAGCGGACGCAGCACGCGCAGGTCCAGCACTTCCGCTTCTATGCCTTGCTCCGCCAGCGTCTGCGCCGCCGCCAGGGCCTTGGGCAGCGAGCCGCCGTGGGTAATGATGGCGACGTCCTTGCCTTGGCGCCGCACCCTGGCCGAGCGGATGTCGGCGCTCCAGTCGTCGGGCAAATCGCCTTCGATGTTGAACAGTCCGGCGTGCTCGAAAATCACCACCGGGTCGGGGTCGGCCAGCGCCGGGGCGAGCATGCCGCGCGCATCCTCGATGGTGGCCGGGGCCAGCACCTTGATGCCGGGGATGTGGGCGTACCAGCCTTCGAGGCTGTGCGAGTGCTGTGCCGCCAGTTGGCGGCCGGCGCCGGTCGCCATGCGGATCACCAGCGGCACCGAAAACTGCCCGCCGGACATGTGGCGCAGGGCGGCCGCGGTGTTCACGATCTGGTCCAGCGCCAGCAGGCTGAAATTCACCGTCATCACCTCGACGATCGGCCGCATGCCGCCCAGCGCCGCGCCGATCGCCGCGCCGACGAAGCCGAGCTCGGACAGCGGCGTGTCGCGGATGCGCTCGGGGCCGAACTCGTCGAGGAAACCCTTGGAGAAGGCATAGGTGCCGCCGTAGCGGCCGACGTCCTCGCCCATCAGGAACACGCGCGGGTCATTGGCAAGCGCCTCGTGCATCGCCTCGCGCATGGCTTCGCGGTA
>Ga0154354_1045_pt4 | contig 29523 bp, 26 predicted proteins | sample RifGroA2_FD_115882 | JGI IMG/M metagenome (GOLD analysis project Ga0154354, IMG submission 115882) | Rhodocyclales bacterium GWA2_65_19
TGCAGGCGTTCGCGGGCGGCGTGGCGTACCTCGGCTTCGGCATCGTCGAGGCAGGCGCGGATCGCCTCCAGCGGCGCGCGCTGCACCGCCGCCAGGCGCACCAGCCAGTCGGCGTCGGCCAGCAGCCGCGCCGCGTCCGGCGCCAGCGAGCGTTCGGCGACGATGCGGCGCACCTCGACCTCGGGGTCGTCGACCAGGCGCGTCAGGGCGAAGGCCGGCAGGCGGCGCGCCACGGTCTTGCGCACTTCGCGCTCGGGATCGTCGGCCAGGCGCGGCAGCTTGCCGTGCGACAGGCGGCGCGCCACCACCACGCGCACCATGTAGTCGGGGTCGCCGGCCATTTTCAGCAACTGCTCGGCGTCGAGCCGATGGGCGACCGTGATGCGCACCTCGCGGTCCGCGTCGTGCATCAGCGCGGCGACGGCGTCGGGCGCCAGGCGCGAGGCGACGACGCGGCGCACCGCTTCGTCGCCGTCCTTCACCAGCATGCCGATCGCGGCCAGCGGCGCATAACGCGCGGCGATGGCGCGCCGCTCCCAGAAGCTGTCGCGCAGATAGCGCTCGGCCTGGTCGGGATGCTGCTTGAAGAAGCGGTCGATGCGCCGCCCGCTGTGCGCCTCGACACAGACGTCATGGGGATCGCAGGCGCCGCCGGCGAGCAGGGTCGCGGCGTATGCGCAGCGCGCACAGGGCGGCGCCTGGGCATCGGGCGCCGACGCGCCGCGCGGCTGCCTAGTCGCCATCCGCACCGAGTGCCTCGCCCAGCAGCGCCACCACCAGTCCGCTCGCCGCCTCGGCGTCGCCGGTGAGCTTGACGCAGTGCTCGCCGGCATCCAGGTAGTACAGGTTGCAGCGCGCGTTGCCGAACGCCGGCGACAGCCTGGGCGGCACGTCGTCGTCGCTGCAGACCACCACGCGCAGGCCGTCGAACTCGGCGCGCAGGCGATGCTGCAGGTCGATGTCGAGCAGTGTCGGACTTGCCGCGACGACCGCCGCCGCAACGCGCTCGACGACGCCGGCGGCAATCATGCCTCGGCGCCCTCCGCTGCCGCAACGAACTTCGCCAGCGACCCGGCCTCGACGCCCATGATGCGCGCCAGCCAGGGTGGCGGCGAATTCAGCGCCCGCTGCAACTGCACCAGCGTATCGCGTGCCGTACCGCCAGCGCCGACTTTTACCGGATGCACGCCGGCGCGCACCACCTTGGCCGTGGCCGGGCCGCCGATGGATTGCACATAGACCACCTGGCAGTCGTTGATCAATGCGGCGCGGGCGACGTTGCGATCCTCGGCCTGGTCGGCTTCCGGCGTCGGCCGCAGGTCGATCAGCCGCGCCTCGGCGGGCGACACCTGGTAGATCAGGAAGCGCTCGCAGGAACCGAAATGGCCGTCGAGCAATTCGCCGTTGTTCGAGGCGCAGGCGACGCGGATCGAGCCGGGCAGGTCGCCGTCGGCATAGACCGCGACCGCGGGGAGGTCGCTGTGGGCGACGCCTTCGCCCCAGAGCAGGCGCACGGCCTGCTTGAGCTGGTCCTTCGGCGTGCCGGTCTCGACCACGTCGTCGCCCTGCAGGATCACTTGCAGGTCGGCGACCGTCACTGTCTTCAGCTTGGCTTCGGTCAGCGGCAGGTCGAGCCGTGCGGCCAGGGCAGAGACCAGGTCCCTGACCGGGACTTCGCCGAGTTCACGTGCGGCCAGCGCCACACGCAGAGCCGCTTCGCGGGTGATCGACTGGGACATGATGGTCTCCCGTCCGAACTAGATGAACACGATGCAGGACTCGCCGGCCGGACAGGCGTCGAGGCACTGCGGACTGTCGTGTTCGCCTTCGCACTCGGTGCAGGTCTCGACGTTGATCTTGTAGATGCCGCCCTTGTCGGTGATCGAGTTGGTCGGGCAGACCGGCTTGCAGTCGCCGCAGGAGGTGCATTCAGCCTGGATGATTTTCATTGCCATGATGATTTCCTTTCGTCGATTCGGCCGCGCTATTCGGCGGCATCCAAACGCTTCGCCCGTAGCGAAATCGGAAAGCGCGCGGGCGGAAGCTGCGGCTCGATGTAATAGGCGCCACCGTTGTTGAGCTTGATCTCGCCGCCCCACTTTTCGGAGCTGTCGAACTCCATCGCGACGATGGCGTCCTCCAGATCCCGTTTCGGCAGGTAGAACGAGTAGGCGCCGGCGGCGTCCTTGCGGACCATGATGTTGGCCATGAGACTTTCCTTCGTGGTTGGCGACGGAGGCGCGCGGCGCCCCCGTCGGTCTTGCCTAGCGGATCAAGTCGAAGTTGTAGTCTGTGGTGCCCATCCCCATCGTCTCGGTATCGAGGCGTTCGAGCACGGCATTGACCAGCGTCGTCACCACCTGCATGGCGCCCTCGTAGCCGATCGTCGTCTGCCGATGCAGATGATGGCGATCGAACAGCGGGAAGCCGATGCGGATCAGCGGCACTTCGAATTCCTTGCCCTTGTGCAGCGTGTCGCGCTGGATGAACTTGCCGTAGCTGTTGCCGATCAGGAAATCCGGCTTGTCGGTGAAGCACAGGCTGCGCAGGTGCCAGAGGTCGGCGCCCATGTAGACCTTGCCATTGACGCCGAAGGGGTTCCCGGCAAGCAGGGCTTCCATGGCCTTCTTCCAGCGCTTGCCGCCGTTGTGGCAAACGATGTGGGTCGGTTCGGCGCCGCATTCGAGCAGGATCTTGACCATGCCCATGAGGAAATCCGGATCGCCGTAGAGGGCGAACTTCTTGCCGTGCAGCCAGGCATGGCTGTCCGACATCATGTCCACCAGCCGGCCGCGCTCCTTGGCCAGCGATTCGGGAATCGGCTTGCCGGTCAGTTCCGCGACCTTCATCAGGAAGTCGTCGGTCCACTCCACGCCCATCGGGATGTTGAGCTTGGGCACCTCGTGGTTCCAGGTGTTCTCGACGAACTTCTTGGTCTTTTCGAGCTGCCAGGGCTGGATCAGGATCGTGCTGATGGCGTTCGGCGCATCCTTGATCTCGGCCTGGGTGGTGCCGCCGGCATACATGCGGAACTCGCCGTCGGCCGGCGTGTCGAGCACCTCGGTAGGATCGGACATCAAGGTCGCATCGACGCCCATCTCGGCCATCATGCGCTTGATGACGCGGAAGTTGCCGAGGTAGGTTTCGAAGCCGGGCACGAAGTTGAGCTTCTTGTTCGACCCGGCCACCTTGCCTTCCATGGTGTTCAAGGTGAAGGAGCGGATGATGCCTTCGAACATGTTGTCCCAGCCGGTGACGTGCGAACCGACGAAGGACGGCGTATGGGCGAAGGGCACCGGGAAGTCCTGCGGAATGTGGCCTTCCTTCTTGGTGTTGTTGATGAAGGCGTTGAGGTCGTCGCCGATCACCTCGGCCATGCAGGTGGTCGACACCGCGATCATTTCCGGCTTGTAGATGGCCTTGGCGTTTTCCAGGCCGTCGAACATGTTCTTCTGGCCGCCGAACACCGCCGCGTCCTCGGTCATCGAGTCGGAAACACAGGAAATCGGCTCCTTGAAATGGCGGTTGAAGTAGCTGCGGAAGTAGGCCACGCAGCCCTGCGAGCCATGGACATAGGGCAGGGTCTTCTCGAAACCGAGGGCGCAGAGCACGGCGCCCAGCGGCTGGCAGGCCTTGGCCGGATCGACGGTGAGCGCCTGGCGGCCGAAGTTCAGATCCTGGTACTCCTTGGTGGTGGTCCAGGCGAAGACCTCCTTGACCTTTTCCGGGCTGTGGCGCTCTTCGAACAGGGTCTGCTTGTTCTTCAGCGAATCCTTGTAGTCGTCGTCGCGGAACAGCGGGTAACAGGGCTTGATTTCATCTACGGTTTGCATCTTCATCTCCTTTGCCCGCGCCACCCATTTGTGGACGCGGGCGCAAGTTATGTCCGCGGAAGCCGCGGACGGTATCCACGCGGATGAGGGAATGCCTCTTTAGGCGGCCTTCGGCAACTCGGCGGCTTCCACCACCTCGGGCTGCTGCTTCCAGGGCGGCACCAGCTTGCTCCAGCACGGGTTGGAGATCGCCATGTCCATGTCGCGGGCGAAAATGGCGAAGCCGTCGTAGCCGTGATAGGGACCGGAATAATCCCAGGAGTGCATCTGGCGCAGCGGGATGCCCATTTTCTGGAACACGTACTTCTCCTTGATGCCGGAACCGACCAGGTCGGGCTTCAGCTTCTTGACGAACTCCTCCAGCTCGAAGCCGGTGACGTCGTCATAGAGCAGCGTGGCGTTGCCCATTTCCTTCATGGTGCGGTCGTAGTCGTCGTTGTGGGCGAACTCGTAGCCGGTGCCGATCACTTCCATGCCGAGATCCTCGTAGGCGCCGATGACATGGCGCGGACGCAGGCCGCCGACGTAGAGCATCACGGTCTTGCCCTGCAGGCGCGGCTTGTACTTGGCGATCACCGCTTCCATCATCGGCTGGTACTTGGCGATCACCCTCTCGGCGCCGGCCTTGATCGTGTCGTCGAAATGCGCGGCGATGGCGCGCAGGCTTTCGGCGATCTTGGTCGGGCCGAAGAAGTTGTATTCGAGCCAGGGAATGCCGTACTTCTCCTCCATGTGGCGGCTGATGTAGTTCATCGAGCGGTAGCAGTGCAGCAGGTTGAGCTTGACCTTGGGCGTGTTCTCCATCTCGGCCAGGGTGCCGTCGCCGGACCACTGCGCGACCACGCGCAGGCCCATTTCTTCGAGCAGGATGCGCGAGGCCCAGGCATCGCCGCCGATGTTGTAGTCGCCGATGATCGAGACGTCGTAGGGCGTCGACTCGAAGGCCTGGCCGTCGCGCTTGTCCAGCACCCAGTCGCGGATCGCGTCGTTGGCGATGTGGTGGCCGAGCGACTGCGAGACGCCGCGGAAGCCCTCGCAGCGCACCGGGACGATGGGTTTCTCGATTTCCTTGGCGCCCTTCTTGGAGACGGCTTCGATGTCGTCGCCGATCAGGCCGATCGGACATTCCGACTGCACCGAGATGCCCTTGTGCAGCGGGAACAGCAGTTCGACTTCGTTGATCAGCTTGGCCAGCTTCTTGTCGCCGCCGAAGACGATGTCCTTCTCCTGGAAGTCGGAGGTGAAATTCATGGTGCCGAAGGTATCCACGCCGGTGGTGCCGACGTAGTAGTTGCGGCGGCCGGCGCGCGAGTACTGGCCGCAGCCGACGGGGCCGTGGGAGATGTGGATCATGTCCTTGATCGGCCCCCACACCACGCCCTTGGAGCCGGCGTAAGCGCAGCCGCGGATGGTCATCACGCCGGGCAGCGACTTGCGGTTGGAAGTGATGCACTTCTTCGACTGTTCTTCCGCCTGGTCGTTGACCGCCAGGTGCTTGGCGCGGTCCTTCTTGGCCTTTTCGGGATAGACCTCGAGCACCTCCTGGATCAGGGCCTCGGTTTCTTCACGTGTCAATGCAGACATCTTGCTTCTCCTTGTGGGACGCCGGCACTCATGCGTGCACGGCGCCCGTTGAATTACGGAGGAATACGCGGTTTCAGGCGGCGGCCAGCTCGGCCGCGGTCTTGCCGATGATGGTGGTGTCCTCGACTTCCATGATGCCGAACTCCATCAGCAGGGCTTCCAGCTCGTCCATGGTGATCGGGGTCGGGATCACGAACTTCGTGTTATCCACGATCTTCTTCGCCAGGGCGCGGTACTCGTCGGCCTGCTTGTGCCTGGGGTCGAATTCGATCACCGTCATGCGGCGGATCTCGGCGTGCTGCACGGCGTTGTCGCGCGGGATGAAGTGGATCATCTGGGTGCCGAGCTTCTCCGCCAGGGCGATGATCAGTTCGTCTTCGCGGTCGGTGTTGCGGCTGTTGCAGATCAGGCCGGCCAGGCGCACGCCGCCCGAGTTGGCGTACTTGACGATGCCCTTGGCGATGTTGTTGGCGGCATACATGGCCATCATTTCGCCGGAACAGACGATGTAGATTTCCTGCGCCTTGTTCTCGCGGATCGGCATCGCGAAACCGCCGCAGACCACGTCGCCGAGCACGTCGTAGAAGACGAAGTCGAGGTCTTCGTCGTAGGCGCCTTCTTCCTCAAGGAAGTTGATGGCGGTGATCACGCCGCGGCCGGCACAGCCAACGCCGGGTTCCGGGCCGCCGGATTCGACGCACTTGATGCCGCCGTAGCCGACCGACAGCACGTCTTCGAGTTCGAGGTCTTCCACCGAGCCGGCTTCCGCCGCCAGTTCCATGACCGAGTTCTGCGCCTTGCTGTGCAGGATCAGACGGGTCGAGTCGGCCTTGGGGTCGCAGCCGACGATCATTACCTTCTTGCCGGCCTCGGCCAGCGCGGCGACGAGGTTTTGCGTGGTGGTAGACTTGCCGATCCCGCCTTTGCCGTAGATGGCGGCCTGACGAAGTTTTGCCATGATGCGCTCCTTGTTGAGGTCCTGCGTTGAAGTCCTTAGAGGTGACGGGAATTCCCGCGCTCCCGACAGGGCTTGTGCACGGAGCGTGCCAGCCCTTGCGATTTCTCCGAAACCCTGACGTGGCAAGGATCTCCGCGCCCCCAGAAAATTCCGGCGTCGATGCCGTGTGCGACATCGACGCGGCGCTTTGTCGCGGCCCCGACAAGGAAGGCCTCGCTCCGACGAAGGCTCCGCCCTCGTATCCGACCTCCCGCCAGCCCCTCCTGCCGCGCCATGCGCAATTGCCGATCAACCGCTGCAACCTGCCGGCGGCGATCCTCGGCGGCCTGACCTTCCAGCGCGCGCCGACGGCGTTGGCGATCGACGGCGTCGCCGCCCTGCACCGGCCGCTGTTCGAACTGCTCGACGAGATCGAGGCGGCGGCGGAACGCGCGCAGCGCTTCATGGGCTACATGGCGGCCCACTTCTGCCTGGACCACCCGGAGCAGGCCGGGCTCACCGCGCAGCAGCCGAAGTCGCGGGCCAAGGCCAACTACCTGCGCGTGGTGCGCGGCTGGGCCTTCGATCCCGACGGCCGCGAAGCCGCCGTGCTGAAGGGCTGGGTCGAGTCGCGCTTCGGCCTGATGCCGCGCCACCACGGCGACTCGCTGCGCGAGCCGGGCAGCGCCGCCTGGCAGCGCTATGTCGCGATGCGCGCGGCGGGACTGTATGGCACCAACGCCCTGGAGGCGCAGCTCGACCTGCTCTACGCCTACAGCCAGTACGAACTGGCGCGGCAGTTCCCCCAGCGCACGCACCTCCGCCTGTACCGCGGCGTCAACCGGCTCGACGACCACGAGATCATCGCCGACGGCGATGTCCACAGCGGGTCCGACGCCAAGGTGGTGTTGCTCAACAACATCAGCTCCTTCTCGCGCTCGCGCGAACGCGCCGGCGAGTTCGGCGACGACGTCCTCGGCGTCGACGTGCCGCTGCCCAAGCTGGCCTTCTTCAGCCAGCTGCTGCCCGGCATGCTCAAGGCCGAGGACGAATACGTGGCGATCGGCGGGCTCTACCGGGTACGGCTGGCGAGCGTCTAGACCGCAGCGCCGATGCTAACTTTCGGCTTCGTTGCCCTTGTCGCAAGTCTGACAATCTGCGATAAGACTTAGCCCGATAACAGTTCGCGGGCAAATAGATCAACCTATCGACCGACTGTTCATAGAAACGCCGGAACGCCAACATTGACTTTTGGGTGGCGCACGCCATGAGCCGGCCGGTCCGCAGAATTGTCCGGAATCTTCGATTTGAGAGCGGAGTTACCAGCCGCTGCGCGGAAGGATATAGTTATGGTCTTGTTTCAGCCAACATTACCGCAAGCTCACGGTTGCCGAAGCCAATCAGTTTCTGGTTGTTCCCAAGCGGGCAATTTCCGCCATGGACTGGCGACCGGGCTTGTCTAAGAAGGACGTTCAATGGTGGAAGTGGGATGCCGCGCTATTGGTCAGGGGAAGTGTGCCAGAGGGTGCGCGCATAGTCCTGCAATGGCGGCCTGCCGTTGGCTCCGCTTCGGACAAGATGAATCTCACGCTGCTTTTTCGCGAGCAACGCATCTATGGCATTGATTTCGACGATGTCGGACGCCATACCAACAAAATTGGTGCCGGGCGACCGTACCACCGCAAAATGATCACTACACCTGCTCATGAACACACCTGGTCGGAAGAAGGCTACGGCTATGCCGAACCGCTTGGCCCTACCTCCGGTTTGCCAGCAGACCTTTTTGGCATTTTCTGCAACAAAACAAACCTCACCGTGGATGGTGGATTTCTACCCCCACCCAGTCAGCAACTCACATTGGGGCTCATATGAACTGCGCAAACCTTCTGGAAAATTTGGGTTTTGACTGTGCGCAACGCGGCAATGGAGCATTGCGCCTATGGTCACCTTTCACTTTTGATGACGGCGAGCATCTAGGCTTGTTTCTCGAGCCATTGGGCGACGATCAATGGGTGGTCACAGACCACGCAGATACGCTCATGCACGCCAGCGCACTGGGCGCTAGGCTCACAAAGTCGCGGCTCGATGGCATTCGCAATCGTTTTCCGGGTGTGGAGCTGACCGAAGGAGGTGCATTGCGCGCAACGGCCAAACAAGAGGAACTGCCTAACGTCGTTACAGCCGTGTTGAATACTGCGATTGCGATCAGCCATTCTGAGGACCGCTGGCTACCGAAATCGAGCGAAAAACGTTTTAATCAGATCGTCGGGCACGAATTGCAGGCGGTCGCCGGCGAGAGACTAAAACGCAATGTCATGGTGCAGGGTATTTCCGGACATCAGCTTGAATTTCCCTTTGTTATCGATTTGCCCACTGGCGGTCGGCAGTTCATACAGCCGGTTGCAAGCGGTGACGAGCATATCGACTGGGGAAACGTCTATAAAGCCGGCGGTAAAATGCTTGACCTCAAGTCGGCGGGCTCCGACGAAGACCAGCGCATTGTCGTTGTTGAAGATATTCCAGGCGACGAAGAACTTGGCAAGGCAATTACCTTCCTCAGTGTAACCACCTCTGTCTTGCTGTTTAGCCACCGCAAGCAGTGGCTAGAACGTTTCGGGCGTGCCGCATGAAAGCGTGACATATTGTCACGGTTTGAAGTAGGAACCGACGGACAGCAAACAGTTGCAGGCTTGACTGACTGTGCCCATACCGAGCGATTGGCTTAAATCTTCAAGCTGGATGATGCTTTGAAAGCTATGACATCCTCCACGAGTACGAAAAGCCTCGTGGCCTGAGATAACAAAGGCAATCCGCCGCAACACCAGCGCCGACTCTTGGCATGGCGCAGTTCCACAAGTCCTTGTCGCAAGTCCGACAATCCGCGGCATCGCCCTTGGCGGACAAGGCTTGCGGGGCGGGTGCGCTTCTTGCGAGAGGGAAAACATTTCACTCGGAGAACATTGAAATGTTACCCATCGCACTTGTGGAGCAATGGCGGGCCGGCCTGGCCGATGGCAGCATCGTTCCCTATCTCGGCCCCGGCGCGCTGGCCGACGTGACATCGACGCTCGACGGCCGATCGATGCCGGCCACCAGCGAACAACTGATCCTGGCCATGAACAACGGCCAGCCGATGGCGCCCAAGCTGATGTACGAATTCCCGCGTGCGGCGATGAACGTCGAACTCAAACGCGGCCGCAGCGCCGTCACCCGCTTCCTCGACGCCACCTACGGCACCCGCAAATGGACGCGTGCGTCGCTCCACGACTGGCTGGCGGCGATCGCCCCACCCTACGTGATCGACATCAACCGCGACACGCAACTGCTGGACAGCTACGCCCATGTCCCGCACCTGCTGATCCTCGGCTGCGCACGCGTGGTTGGCAACCGCAGCGGCACCGACTACCGCTTCAAGCTGTTCGCCCACGACGGCGACAGCTATGCCGAGATCGACCCGGCCCAGGCCGACCCGAGCCTGCCGGTCCTGTTCAAGCCGATGGGCGCGCCGCTGCCGCAGCCGAGCTACATCGCGTCCGACGCCGATTATGTCGATTACATCACCGAGCTGATGGGCGGCTTCGCCGTGCCTTCCTTCGTCAAGGCCCGCCGCCGCGGCAAGCGTTACCTGCTGCTGGGCCTGCGCCTCAACCGCGATTCCGAACGCATGGTGTTCTCCGACCTGATCTACGACGCGGCGACGCAACCCACCGGCTGGGCCCTGATCGCCGAGCCGACCGACAAGGAGCGGCGCTTCTGCGCGCGACAGGGAATACAGATCGTCGAAGGCGGATGCAGGGACCTGGCCGGCGAACTGGCGGACAACCTGGCACCAGCCTGACGCAACGCGTTCCACGCAAGGCGACGTAAACCCGGCCAGGCACGACCTGGCCGGCAGCGGTACAAAAAAACAGCAGGAGGAGACGACATGGCGATCTACAAGGGCATCACCATCGACGACGCGCTGGCCAGCCTGATGCGCCACATGCAGGGCGTCGAGGAATACCGCGAGGTACTGGGCAAGCTGCAGGCGGCCTGGGACACGCTGACCCTGCTCGGCCAGCTCACCGGCGCCGCCGCCGAAATGTCGGGCACGCGCGAGGCCTTCCAGGGCCTGACCGGCGACCTGCTCAACCACCTCGGCCGCGAGACCCGCAACAAGTCGGTGGCCGACCTGCGCGCCCGCACGCAGAACGCCATCGACATCCTGATCCGCAATCTGTTCGAGCGCACCGCCGACATCGGCTTCCTCGCCGCCGACGACGACCTGCGCGAATTCCTGCTCGACCGCCAGGCCGACCGCGATCTCATGGCCGAGCGCTTCCGCGAATACGTGGCCAAGTACTCGGTGTATTCGGACATCGTGCTGTTCGCCGCCGACGGCGGCATCCGCGCCCGCCTCGGCGACCATCCGCTGACGACCAGCCGGCATGCCCTGGTGGCCGAGGCCCTCGGCACCGGCGCCGCCTATGTCGAATATTTCGGCGCTGCCGATTTCCTGGCGCCCGGCTAGCACCTGGTCTATGCCTATCGGGTGGCGGACTGCGACGGCCGCGCGCTGGGCGTGCTCGCGCTGGTGTTCCACCTCACCGATGAAATGCGCGGCATCTTCCGCCACCTGCTGCCGGCCGGCGACTGGACCGTGCTCGCCTGCGCCACCGCCGAGGGCCAGGTGATCGCCAGTTCCTCGTCGATCCAGGTGCCGGTGGGCGCCGAGCTGCCGCCCGCGGCGCTCGGCGCCAACGGCGAGGTGCTGCGCTTCGGCGGCCGCGAATACCTCGCCGTGGCCTGCCGGACCCGCGGCTACCAGGGCTACCAGGGGCCGGGCTGGCTCGGCGTCGGCCTGCTGCCGCTGGAGTTCGCCTTCGACCGCGACGACTCGGTGCTGCTGGCCAATGTGGACCGCGCCATCCTCGACCGCGTGATGCGCCAGCCGACGCTGTTCGCCGCGATGCTAACCGACGCCCTGCCACGCGACGACGCCGGCCAGGTAGTGGAAAACTCCTTCGCCGTCTTCATCGACGCCGCCAGCCGCGTGCTGGCCTCGTCGAGCGAAGCCTTCGCCATCGGCGCTGCCTTTCCGGTCGCCGCCGGCGCGGGTGCCGGCGGCGGCACCCGCATCCTGGCCATCGCGGGCCGCCACTATGCGGTCGGCGCCGCGCACTCGGCGGGCTATCGGGAATTCAAGTGCAGCGACGGCTACCGCAACCACGTGACAGCGCTCTGCGGCTTTCCCCTGGGCGACGCCGGCGCTGCACTGCCGGCCGCGCCACGGGCCGCAGTCGCCAGCAGCAACAGTCGGCGCTCGGGGGACGGCGGCGCCGAACTGGCCACCTTCCACATCGGCCAGCGCTGGCTGGCGGTGCCGACCACGCATGTGCTCGAAGCCGTCGACAGCAGCGGCCTGACCCCGCCCACCGGCGCCGAAGGCGACGTGGTGGCCGGCTTCCGCCTGTTCCGCGACAAACTGATCACCGTGCTGCGCCTGGATCGCCTGATCGCCGGCACCCGCGAATCGGACATCGCGGAACAGCAGATCGTGGTGGTACGCACCCACAACAAGCACTGCCTCGGCCTTCTCGTGGATGCCCTCGGCGAAATTTCCGATGTCGCCCGCGACGACATCCAGGGCACGCTGGAAATGAATGCCGCGCCCGGCGTGCTGGTGACCGGCATCGTGCGCAACATGCGGCGCGACGGCGAAGGCGACTCGCTGCTGTCGGTGCTCGACGTCGAACGCCTGTGCGGCCGCCTCGGCTGCCGCGGCTGCCAGGAACAGACCGCCGCGGCCTGACGACCTGACGCACGACCGCATCGCAAAACGGCGCGCGGTCAGGGAACAGTCGGCGCTGGCGGGACGGCGTCCTGCACCTGCTCCTGGGTGATCGGCAGCCAGACGGTGAAGGTAGTGCCCTTGCCGACTTCGCTGTGCAGCTCGATGCGCCCGTGATGCTTTTGCACGATGCTGTTGGATACCGAGAGTCCCAGCCCGGTGCCCTTGCCGACCGGCTTGGTGGTAAAGAAGGGATCGAACAGGCGCTGCTGGATTTGCGGCGGGATGCCGATGCCGGTGTCGGCGATGGCGATGAAAACCTCTTTTCCTTGCTGGCCGGTGGTGAGGTGTATGTTGCCCTTGCCCTCGATGGCCTGGCCGGCATTGACCAGCAGGTTCATGAACACCTGGTTGAGCTGCGCCGGCACGCACCAGACCTGAGGCATCTCGCCGTACTCCTTGTGCACGGTGCAGTGGTATTTAAGCTCGTTCTTGACCATGTTGAGCGTGGATTCCAGGCCGCTGTGCAGATCGGCCCATTTCCAGCTGGCGTCCTCGGCATGGGCAAAGCCCTTGAGATCCTCGACTATCTTGCGCACGCGCTGCAGGCCGTCATGCGATTCGGCAATCAGCTGGCCGAGGTCGGCGCGCAGGAAGCCGAGATCCTTTTCCTGCTTCATCGCCTGCGCCTTTGCGAGCGCCGCCGCACTGGTCGGCCCGGTCGGCCCGGCCGTCGCGGCCGCTTCGAAGGCGTCCAATAACGCCAGAATATCCGCCACGTAGCTTTCCAGCGACGTCATGTTGGAACTGACGAAACCGATCGGATTGTTGATCTCGTGCGCCACGCCCGCCGCCAGCTGGCCGATCGCGGCAAGCTTGTCGGCTTGCAGCAACTGGGATTGCGCCTGCGCGAGCTGCTCGTCGACGGCCTTGCGCGCGGTGATGTCGCGCACGATGGCGACACCCCACCAGCTCTCCGCGCGGCGGATCGCGGCGAACGAAATTTCCACGGGAAACTCCTTGCCGTCCTTGTGCAAGGCCTCCAGTTCCAGCGTCTTGCCGACCGCGGCGCCGGTACCGCTGCGGCGAAACTGCGCCAAGCCCTGGGCGGCGGCCGCCTGGTAATGGGCGGGTGCCAGCAGGGGGTGCAGTTCCCGACCCAGCGCTTCTGCCGCCGGATAGCCAAACATGCTCTCCGCCGCCGGGTTCCAGAAGGCAATCCGGCCCTGGTCGTCGATCATGATGATTGCATCCCTGGCGGCGCCGGTAACCGAATGCAGGGTGGCTTCGCGCCGTGCCAGCTCGGTTTCGAGATAGACATTCTGGTTCGCCAGCCAGTCGCGGGCATGCTTGAGTTCGAGGTGGGTGCGCACGCGCGCCAGGACGATGGCCGGGTTATAGGGTTTGGCAATGTAATCCACCGCGCCAAGCTCCAGGCCGCGCGCTTCGTCCTCGGGCGAATTCAGCCCGGTGACGAAAATCACCGGAATATCACGGGTTGCCGGATTGTCGCGCAGGGCCGCCAGCACGGCATAGCCGTCCATTCCCGGCATCATCACGTCGAGCAGGATCAGGTCCGGTTTCGGCACGCCCGCGGCGATCTGCAAGGCGCGCTCGCCCGAGGGCGCGGCGAGGACGTCGTAATCGCGGTGCAGCAACCTGCCGAGCACACCCAGGTTGCCCGGATCGTCGTCCACCGCCAGGATCGTCGGCAGCGGCATTGGCGCTGTGTCGTCGGCAGCCATCGTGTCACCCATCCAGTTCTGCATGCTCGGCGCGTGCCTGCCGCAACGCTGCCAGCGCCTCCGGGTAGAGAAAGCCGGCGATGTTCGCTTCCAGCTTCGCGCCCGTCGGGCCGAGCGCCGCCTTGAGCAGCGCGGCGTTTTCCGCGACAAGGGTATTGGCCCGCATGCTGGAAACCAGCAGCATCGGTTCGAGATCGTCAAGCAGTTGCCGTACCGCCGCCCAGTCCACTTCGACCGGCGCGGCGCAGGTTTCCGCGGGCAGCACGGCGAGAATCGCCGCCGTCAGGGTCTTCAGTTCGGCCGCCAGCGCCTCGGCCTGCGCCTTGATCCGCACCACAGTGCCGCCCTCCTTCAGCGCCGCCTCCAGTTCGGCCGCCAGGCGCTGCGCCGCGGTCGCGCCCATGTTGCCGGAACTCCCCTTCAGCGTATGCGCCAGCCGCCTCGCCTCGTCGTAGTCCGCCGCCGACATCCGCTCACCAAGGCGGGTCAGCAGCCGGGTCATGTCGTCCGCGTGGCCGACGGCATAGCTGCGCAACAGGCGCTGGTAGGCGACCTGGTTACCGTTCAGCACCTTGAGCCCCGCCGCGACATCCAGCCCCGGAATGGCCGCCAATCCGGCCGCCAGTCCCTCGATTGCCGCGGCAGGAGCGGGAGCAAGGAAGGTCTCGACCGGCAGCCAGCGCAGCAGCGTGCCGTACAGCTGATCGGGATCCACCGGCTTGGCCACGAAGTCGTTCATGCCTGCATCATAGCAGTGCTGGCGATCTTCGTCGAAGGCATTGGCGGTCATGGCCAGAATCGGCAGCGTCGCGCAGCCGGGCAGGGCACGGATGGCACGCGTCGCCTCCAGCCCGTCCATGCCGGGCATCTGCATGTCCATCAGGATCAGGTCGTAGCGACAGCCGCGCGCCATCTCCACCGCCTCGAAGCCGTCGTTGGCGACATCCACCGCGAGCCCGGCCTCCTTCAGCAGTTCCACCGCGACCTCCTGGTTGATGCGGTTGTCCTCGGCCAGCAACACGCGGGTGCCGGCCGGCATCGCCTGCAGGCTCTTCTCGGCGATGGCCGGCACCTCGGACAGGTCGCCAAGGCCAAGTCCGCTCTTGCCCAGGCGGGCCGTGAACCAGAACGTGCTGCCCTGCCCCGGCGTGCTCTGGGCGCCGACCTCGCCGCCCATCAGCTGCGCCAATCGCTTGGTGATGGCGAGCCCGAGGCCGGTACCGCCGTAACGGCGCGCGATGGTGGCATCAACCTGCTCGAAGGCGGCGAACAGACCGACGAGCCGCTCCGGCGGGATGCCGATGCCGGCGTCCGTCACCTCGAAGCGCACCAGCAGTTCCGTGCTCGATTCATCCGCCTTGGACAGGCGCACGGTAATCCGGCCCTGCTCGGTGAATTTGACGGCATTCGACAGATAGTTCAGCAAGGCCTGCGCCAGACGGGTCGAATCGCCGACCAGCACGGGCGGAATCGCATCCCGCTCGACGAGTATCTCCAACCCCTTGGCGCGCAGCCTGGGGCCAATCATGGAAATGACGTTATCGAGCATGCGATCGAAGGCGAAGTCGGTGCTATTGAGCGCCAGCTTGCCCGCCTCGATCTTGGAGAAGTCGAGGATGTCGTTGATTACCGACAGCAGGTGGCGCGAGGCATCGACGATTTTCTCCAGCTTCTTTTTCTGCGCCGGATCACTGCTGCCTCGCCGCAGCAGGTGAGTGAGGCCGACGATGGCGTTCAGGGGCGTGCGGATTTCGTGGCTCATGTTGGCGACGAAGGCGCTCTTGGCGGCGTTTGCCACCTCGGCCGCGCGCTTGGCCTTCTCCAGTTCCACGGTGCGGGTCTCGACCAGTTCCTCCAGGTGGTGGCGATGCCGGTCAAGTTCCGCGGCATCGCGCTTGCGCTCGGAGATGTCCTCCTTGACCGCCAGATAGTGGGTGACGCGCCCGTCGGCCTGGTGGATCGGCGAAATGCTGGCGGACTCGGCGTATTCGCTGCCGTCCTTGCGCCGGTTGATGAATTCGCCTTTCCAGGTCCGCCCGAGGCCGAGCGTCGACCACATCGCCTGGTAGGTTTCGGGCGGCGTCTTGCCGGAATGCAGGAGGCGCGGGTTTTGCCCGAGCGCTTCCTCGCGGCCGTAGCCGGTGACCTGGACGAAGGCTTCGTTAACGTATTCGATGGTGGCATCGAGATCGGTGATGACGATGCTCGCCGGACTCTGTTCCACTGCCAGCGACAGCTTGCGAACCCGATCCTCGGCGGCCTTGCGCTCGGTGATGTCGCGCACGATCATGCTCGTCAGCAAGCGCCCGTCCGCACCTTCGAATATTTGCGACAGCAGTTCGGCGGGGAACTTGACCTGGTTCCGGCCCACCAGCGTCAACTCGCCGCGGAAGCGGCCAGTCCGGTCGCGCTCCGCCAGGGCGGCCGCCAGGCGCGGGTCGCCGGGATCGACCACCGCTTGCCGGCCCCGTTGGCGCAGCGTCGGTTCGTCGAGCCCGAACAGGCGCCGGGCCTCGGGATTCGCCGCAAGGATGCCGTCCTCCGGGGTGGTCAGCAAGATCGCATCCAGGCTGTTGTCGAACAGCGCGCGATACTGGACTTCGCTGTGGCGCAGCGCCTGCTCGGCGGCCTGCAAATTGGCCTTGGCGCGCAGATTGACTATGCCGTAGGCAATGTCGTCGGCGAGTTCCGTCAGCAGGCGGGCTTCCTGTTCGTCGAAGGTGTTCTTCTCGCAGGAATAAATGCTCAGGACGCCGAAAACCTTGCTGCCGTCGGCCAGGGGCAGGGCGATGTTCGCGGCATAGCCGCGCGCCAGCGCCGACTCCCGCCAGGGAGCAAATGCGGGATCGACGGCGATATCGCGGCAAATCTGCGGCAAACCGCTGCGGATGGCGCGCGCCACCGGCACCTGGCCGTTTTCCGTATCCGCCCAGGTGGGATGCGTTTGCGCGTAATAGCCTTCCTCGGCCCCCGCCCAGGCCACCGGCGTGATGCTCTGTTCCGCAGTGTCCTCGGCATAGGCGATCGTGGCCAGACAGTAGCCGCCGTTGTCGACGACATTGTGCACGGCAGTCTGCAGCAATTCCTTCTCGCTGCTCGCCCGCACCAGCGCCTGGTTGCCGGCCGACAGCGTCAGCAGTGCCCGATTGACGCGGGCCAGCGTCGCAGTGCGCTCGCGCACCTGCTGGTCGAGGCTGTCGTTGAGTTCGTTGAGCTGGGACTGGATCAGCATCAATTCGCGATTCTGGTTGAGCGTGTTTTCGTACAGCGACAGCAGCAGGTTGAGGATCTGCTGCCCGCCGCCGACGATGGAATAGCGCCGGTCGCCGTAGCCCACCATTTCCTCGCGCCGCTCGTCCGCCCGCCGCCGCTCGATCGGCGCATCGAGCAGGGATCGGACGCGGACCGCCAGGCTCGCCTCGGCGAAGGGCTTGATGATGTAGGCGTCGGCGCCGCAATTGATGGCCTCGATGATGTCTTCCGGTTCCGACAGCACCGTCAGCAGGATCAGCGGAATGTTCCACAGTTCATCGTCGAACTTGATCGCACGGCACAACTGGTAGCCGTCCATGACCGGCATCTTGATGTCGCTCATGACCAGTGCCGGACGGCGTGCGCGCGCCGCCTGCAGGCCCTCCTCGCCGTTGCGCGCGACGCTCGCCGCAAAGCCGGCCCGCACCAGGGTGCGGCGCAGCAGCTCCGCCTCGACCGGGCTGTCCTCGACGATCAGGATTTCCGGCGCGGCGCCGGGCGCTTGCTCATTCATGTGGGCTCCTCGCGTTGCGCGTCGCTTCGCTGCCGATGCGGCTCTTTGCCAGCGCGACCAGGGCAGGGGCGATCTGTTCCAGTGGCAGCACGTGCTGCACCGCGCCCAGCGCCAGCGCTTCCCTGGGCATGCCGTAGACCACGCTGCTCGCTTCGTCCTGGCCAAGGGTGACGCCGCCGGCCGCGGCGATGTCCGCCATGCCTTCGGCGCCGTCGCGGCCCATGCCGGTCAGCAGAACCCCCACGGTGCCGCCGCCAAAGCGGTGGGCCGCCGCGCGCAGGGTGACGGTCACCGAGGGGCGGTGGCCGTCGCAGGGCGGCCCGTCGGAGAAAGCAAATCGGCCGCGTTCGTCGAATTCCAAATGGGCGTCGGGGGGCGCGAAATAGGCCACCCCGGCGTGCGGCAGCTCGCCTGCAGTCGCCAGGCGCACGGCGAGCGGACTGACTTCGGCCAGCCACGCCACCAGGCCGGCCAGGAAATCGTCGCCGATATGCTGGACGCACACCAGCGGCGCCGGAAAAGCCACCGGCAAAGCGGAAAGAATGCTGCGCAGCGCCTGCGGGCCGCCGGTGGATGCGCCGATCGCCACCATCTTGAGCGGCACATGCGGCGGCAACGAAACGGCCGGGGAAAGCTGCGGCACGCGCGGCGGCGCCCCGCTGCGACGGAAAACATGGACCCCTGCGACGATGCGGATCTTGCTGACCAGTTCCCGGCTCAACCGCTCCTGGTCCGCGTCGAGGATGGCACGCGGTTTCGGATAGACGTCCACCGCACCCGCCTCCAGCAGCCGGAAGACATTGGGCGAATCCGGCTCCACCGACACGCTCACCACCAGGATCGGACGCGGATACTTGTTCATCACTGCGCGGGTGAACTCCAGCCCATCCATGCCGCGCATGTGCAGGTCGGTGCAAATCACGTCCGGATTGAGTGCCGGCAGCAGGTCGAGCGCCTCCCTGCCGTCGCTGGCGGTGCCCACCACCTGGACGTCGGACGCACTGGACAACAGACGTTGCAGGATGTGCAGCGCGATGGGAGAGTCATCGACCAGCAGCACGCGGATCATGGCGCGATCAGCCGTTTCAGGGTGTCCAGCAACACGCGCTGGTCGAAGGACGGTTTGGGGATGTAGGCATTGGCCCCGGCGTCGAGTCCGCGCCGCTTGTCGTCGTCCGACGCCAGCGTCGTCACCAGGATCACCGGCATTTCCTTGTAGCGCGGCTCGGTGCGAATCCGTCGAGTAAGCGCGAGGCCGTCCATGTTGGGCATCACGATGTCCGACACCACCGCGGCGAAGGCGCGGTTGCCGAGAATGTTGATGGCGTCCACGCCGTCCACTGCGGTAACCACTTCGTAGCCGCCGTCTTCGAGAATGCGTTTCTCCATGGCGCGGATCAGGGCCGAATCCTCGGCCAGCAGCACGGCCGGCCGCGCTGTGTCGCGACGAATCTGGCGGCTTTCGCGGTCCGCAGTGCGCTGGACGATGGCCGTCTTGTGCGCCGAACGCAGCAGGTCGGCGGGGTTCAACACCGCACAGATTTCACCGCTGCCCAGCATGGTCAGCGCGGCGACGTTGCGCACGCGCTTGAGGGGCGCGCCGAGCGGCTTGGGCACCACCTCTTCCTCGTCGAGCAGATCGTCCACCAGCAGGCCCAGGCGCCCCATCCGGTCTTCGCCGACCTGAAGCACGACGCAGGCCAGCACTTCCGCTTGCGCCGCCGCTGCGCGAGCATTTTTTTCCGCCACCGCCGACAACTCCAGCAGGTCCGCCAGGCGCGCGACGATCACCGGTTCGTCGTCCAGCATCACGGCGGGACGGCCTTCGAGCGTGAAAATCTCCTCCGCACGCACGCGCCGCGAGGTCAGCACGCATTCGACCGGCAGCCCGTACCGCCGATCGCCGACGCTCGCCAGCAGCAGCCGGGTGGTGGCCAGGCTCAAGGGCAGGCGCAATTGCACCGCGAGCCCCCGCCCCGGCTGCGATTCCAGGCGGATGCTGCCCTTCAGCCGCTCGACATTGACGCGCACCACGTCCAGCCCGACGCCGCGCCCGGACAGTTCGGTGACATAACGGCTGGTGGAAAATCCGGCGGTGAAAATCAACTGCTGCAACTGGAACGGCGTCATCGCGGCGAGCGCCGCCTCGTCGGCAAGACCGCGCCGGCCCGCCTCCTGCCGGATCGCCGCCGGATCCAGTCCGCGACCGTCATCGCGCACCTCCAGCATCACCCCGGCATCCTCGCGCACGGCGCACAGACGCACCGTGGCGCGACTGGCCTTGCCCAGGCGCGTGCGCTCGCCCGGCGCTTCGACGCCGTGGTCGATGGCATTGCGGATCAGGTGCATCAGCGGGTCCTTCACTTCTTCCAGGATGCGCTTGTCGACCGTGATATCGCCGCCATCGAGCACCACGTCAACCTCCTTGCCCTGCTCCTTGGCGAGGTCGCGCGCCATGCGCGGAAACAGCGAGAACACCGTGGCCAAGGGCAGCAGGCGAATCCCATGCACCTGGTCTTCGAGCAAGCCGACCGTGGATTCCAGGCGCATGCCGTCGTCGACCAGCGCATCGCGCGCCTGCTTGAGCAGGGCGCCGAAACGCTGCGTCGTAGCCGCCGCTCGCAGTTCCGCCGCATCGCCGACGCTACCTGCGCCATGGCGCACGGGACGATTGGGGATGCGGCGACGGCGGCCCAGCGCCGCCCAAAGGTCGAGCAACTCGTCCAGCAGCGCCCGCCGATGCTGGGTCCGCCCCTGGATCACCGACAGCTCGCCCACCTGGGTCAGCAGATCGTCCAGTTTGCGGGTCTCGACGCGCACGGTTTCGATGCGGAACGGCTCGCCGGCGGCAGGCGGCGCCGCAGCCTTGGCGTTCGCGGCAGGCGCTGCCATCGGCACGGGCTCCGTCGTCGGCGCCGTTTCCGCGGCAGGCGGTGCGGGAGAGGCAGGGAATGCGGCGGACGGCGCCGCCAGGTCGGGTGCCGCACTGGCGGTTGCGGCGTCAGGCGCAACAGTCGGCGCTGGCGGCACGGCGCCTGAATCCGCTGCCGTCGCCGCCGATGCCTCGCCCAGCGCTTCCAGCACCCGCTGGCGCAGCGCGCCCAGCGCGACGTTCATACGCTCGATGGTATCGGGCGTCAACGGCACCGTACCCTTGCGCGCCGCGTTGAGGATGCCTTCCAGGCCATGGGCGGTACTCTCCACCCGATGCAGGCCGAGCATGCTGGCGGCGCCCTTCAGGCTGTGGGCTTCGCGGAACGTCTCTTCCAGCAAGGCCTGGTCGGCGGGTGCCCGCTCCAGGCGCAACAGGCTGTCGTCGAGGCGCGCCAGATGCTCCTCGCTTTCCGCCCTGAACAAGCGCTGCAATTCCGCATCTTCGATCATGTCCGCGCTCCCTTGCCCGTGCCCGGCCTACGGCTCAAGCGATGGCCTTGAGGTTCTCCGCCGCCTCGTTCAGGCTCTGCACGCCGATCTTGGTCTGGCTGATGCCGGCTGCGGTTTCCCTGGCGCCGGACGCAATGCTGTTGGTCGCCTCCACGACCTGGACGAACGCAGCCGACTGCTGCTTGGCGTTGAGCATGACCTGCTGCGCGTTCTCATTGACGCTGCCGGCCATCCCGGCCAGGCTGTCGAACAACTCGGCGACCCTGGCGGCCACCTCGGTCACTTCGGCCACGGTCCGGGCGCCTTCCTCGGTCATCATGACGGACGAGTTGGCGGCCTTCTGGATGTCGCTCACCAGCAGATTGGCCTGCTCTGCCGATTTCTTGCTTTCGTCGGCCAGCTTGCGCACCTCGCTGGCCACCACGGCGAATCCCTTGCCGTGCTCGCCGGCGCGCGCGGCTTCGACCGCGGCATTCAAGGCCAACATGTTGATCTGCGCCGAGAGATCCTTGACCAGAACCGTGATGTTGCCGATCTGCCCGGTCTGCTCGCCGAGGTGCAGGATCTGCTCGGCCATGGCACCGATCCTGTCCTTGAGGCTGTTCATCGACGTCAGTGCGGCACGGATGGCCTCGCCACCCTGGACGGTGACGGCACCGGATTTTTCAGCCAGCGCAGCCGCGTTTGCCGCCTGCTCCGCCGAACGGCTCGACGACACGGACAATTCCTCGATGGTGGCGGAGGTCTCGTTGGCCGCCGCCGCCTGCTGGCTGGCGGTGCGCTCGTGCTGGACGATGGTGGCGGCGATTTCGCTGGCCGCGGCGGAAAGCTGCGCGGCATTGGCGGTAATCTTGCTGCTCACTGCGGCCGCCAGCCAGACCGCGATCCCGATCGCCAGGCCGACGGCGCCCAGCATGCCGTAGATGATCGAGTTGGCGACGGCGCGCATCGCCGTATCGTAGGCCTCCTGGCGCTCCGTCACGATGTCTTCCTCGCGCTGCTTGAATCGGTGCCAGAGCGCGTCCAATTCCTTTGATGCCTTCAAGCCTTCTCCGCTACGGAACCGGGCCAAGCCTTCTGTCTGCTTGCCCGCGTCCACCATGGACATGAACTGCTCGTCCAGTTTGGACAGGTCTTGCCCCACGGCCAACAGCTTGCGCAGAATCTCCTGCTGCTGTGAATCCTTGACCAGGCGACTAAGCTTTTCACCTGAATCCCTGAAGTCCTTTTCGCTGTCCAGGAGGGTCTGGCGCGAGTCCGGATTCTTCATCAGCAGATAGCCGCGCGCGGCGCGTTGCATCTTGGCCAGGCTATAGGCAAGGTCGTTGGCTTCGTCCAATACCAACTGCGAATTCTTCATCGCCATCGATGCGTGCGTCGCCTCCTGCAGGTTGACGAACACGATCCCCATGGCGCCCAGCAGCAGCAGCAGCGGAGCCAGGTAGCCCAGCAGGATGCGTTGGCGCAGTTTCATTTTCGCGAACATGGCATTTCCCCTCGATCACGTTGCTCTTCACACCTTCTCATCGACAACCCATTCCTCCCGTGCCAGCAGCGCCGGCAGGTCCAGTACCGTCATCATCCCTTCGGCATAGCGTGCAGCGCCCTTGATTTCCGCGCCGCCACTCTCGCGCAGCGCAGGCGGCGGCGCCCGCAGTTCCTCGGCGCGCAAATAGACGACGTCATGCACATCGTCCACCACGATCCCCACCGGCTGTTCGCCGCGCGTGCCGATCACGGCCTTGTTGCCGCCGACATCGGCCGTCGGCAGGTTGAGCGCGGCACGCGGGTCGATCAGGATGACGAGGTCGCCGCGCAGGTTGATGGCGCCGCGAATATGCGGCGGGCAGCAGGGGATGGGGCTGATCTGGACGACGTTGCAGAATTCCCGCACGCTCGCCAGCTCGACGCCGAATTTCTCGCCGCCCACTTCGATCACCGCCAGCCCCAGCCGGTCGCCCTCCTCGGCGACGGCAGCATCCCGCAGTGCCTGGGCGCGGACGCGGAACAGGGCGCGCGCGTCCGCCGTGGCTTCGGCGCAGAACTGACGCTCGGATGCAGGTTCTTGTTGCCCGGCCGCTTGCGCCGCATCGGCAATCGCCCGCGCTTCGGGAATGCAGGTCAGGCGCGCGACATCGAGCAGACTCACCAGTCCGTCGCCGACGCGCGCCTCGCCGGCCAGGAGATGCGCCGAGCCCGGCACGCTGCCATCGAACTGCGGCGGAGCCTGGATGGCGGCCCGCGGCAGATCGACAACCTCGATCACGTCGCTGACGATTATCCCTACCGGCACCCGGTCGGTCGCCAGCACCACCACCCGATCGCCAAGGCTGTAGGGCCGCGCCGGATGCCCGAAGCGCAGACGGAGGTCGATCACCGGCACGATGCGCCCGCGCAAGCTGAACACGCCGACGATCCACGACGGCGCCTGCTCGACGGGCGTCAGCTCGGGTAGCCAGATCGATTCCAGCACGCACGTCGCATCGACTGCAAAGCGCGCACCGTCGAGGTCGAAAATCAACAAAGCCTGTGCATCCATTCTGCGACTCCCCCAGACAGGCCATAGTAGTACTTTTGACTAAGAATAAAACAATGTCATTACAATGGATATACTACCGGGACGGTAGTAGGTCGGGCAAAACATTGACCTATGTCAAGTATGACGACACCGTGGCGATGCCGGCCTATTGCGCGAGCCATTGCGCCAGCTCACCAGCGGTCGCGTCGTAGGGCTTGACGACGGTTGCGGCGGGCATGCGGCGGACGATATCGAGCGCCGCCTGGCGCAGGCCCTGCGCACGCGACAGATTCTCGGCACGCTCGCAGAGGGCGGCCAGTTCGAGGTAGGCCGCGACGTCGCCGGGATCGAGATAAATGGTTTTTTCCAGCAGCTGTCCGGCCTGCTCGAAATCGCCGTCGAGCTGGGCGAGCTGCGCAAGCAGGAAATGCGCCTCGGCAGCGAGCGGATCGATAGCCAGCGCCTGCCGGCAGGCCTGCCCGGCCTGGCTGTATTCGCCGCGATCGGCCAACTGCCGTGCTGCCGCCAGCAAATCGCCGCTGCCCTGCGTCGCGGGTGCAGCGATTGCGGGCACCGATACCCGCTCGGTCGCCGCCCGCGGCGAAGCCTGCGCTCGCTTCAGTTTCGACATCGCGCCGCGTGGCGGACGTGCAACCGACGCGGCAGCGGCCACGCTGGCAGGGGGCGGCGTAGCGGTCCGTTGATACACCACGCCCTCGGCAAACAGTCGGCTTCGCACATTCGCCATGGCGTGGCCGATCAGTTCGGTGTGGCCGGCCATCAGGTAACCGCCCTCGGCCAGGCTCGCCGCCAGTTTTGCGGCGACAGCGGCGACGCGCCCCGCATCGAAGTAGATGAACACGTTGCGGCACAGGACCAGGTCCATGTCGCGGAATTCCACGGTCGACAAGGGCTCGCCGACCAGGTCCACAGCGCGGAAGCGCACCATGCGGCGGATGCCCTCGTCGATAGCCCATTCGTCCTTGATCCGACGGAAATAGCGCTGTTGCAGTTGCGGCGGCGTCATGCGAAACGACCATTGCCCGTAACGTCCCCGCACCGCCTTGGCCAGTGCCGCTGCGTCGATATCGACGCCGAGGACGAGTATTTCCCAGCCATCGCGTCGCGGCAGCAGCAGATCGACCAGCATGGCCAGCGAATAGGCCTCCTCGCCGCTGGCACAACCAGCGCTCCACAGGCGCAGCGTCTTGCTGGCGCGACGACGCTCGATCAGTTCCGGCAGCAGCCGCAGGCGCAGCAGATCGAACTGGCCGTGGTCGCGAAAAAAATAGGTCTCGCCGCTGACGCGCGGCGGCGCATCAGTGATGCGCGGCTTCGCTGGCACGATATATCCCGGCGACGGCGCGCAGAATGGACGCCGCGCCCGGCACGGTAGCGCGTTGATTCGTCGATTGAAACGAGCCGTTGGTGCCTGGAACCTCCACATTACCTCCCAGAAGTCGGACAAGAAATGCCGCGCGCGTATGCCGTTCTTATGGACAGATAATAGCCCGTGTCGGCAATATTTCAAGAACGACGGCATAGCGCCGCCGTTGACCTCGGCGGGCGACAGGCATCGTGCGCAGCAGGCGCCGCGATGGCGAAGGCGATTCACTGCCCTCGATGCGCCACGGCGAAAGTCGGTGCTGCCACCACGGCAGCCAGGGGCAAACGCCCGCGGGCTGGCGAACCGAAAGGGGCCGCCTTGCTTTTCCGCCCGGACTAGCCGGCAACGCGCCAGCGCGGCTTGAGCAGATGCGGTTCGGCGTGCTCGTCGAGCACGGCGGCGCGCAGGCGGGCGACGGCCTGGGCGCGAATCTGGCTGATCCGTCCCTCGCTCAGCCCGAAGCGGATGCCGATCTGGCTCAGAGTCATTTCTTCGACGTAATAGGCGCTCAATACCTCGCTCTCCCGCGCGCTGAGATCGCTGATCGCGCGCAGCAGGCGCCGTTGCAGTCCGCGCCGCTGCAAGGCGGCGACCGGGTCGGAACCGCTCGCCGCGCACCAGCCGATGAAATCGCGGCCCTCGTCGCCGGTGTCGAAATCCTCCAGCGACAGCAGCGAGTAGTCGTGCGCTTCCTGCAGCAGCGCCTGGTAGTCCGTCAGGGACATGCCCAGCCGCAGCGCCACCTCGTTTTCTCCCGGCTGGCGGCCCAGCGCATGGCACAGCTCACCGATGGCGCCTTCCACCCGCCGCATATCGTGGCGCACGCGACGGCTGCCTGGGTCCTGCCGGCGCAGGCTGTCGATCATGGCGCCGCGCACGCGCTGCGCCAGGTAACTGCGGAACTGGCCCTGGGCGTCCTGGTGCGAGGCCTGGAGCAAGGCGGAGAGCAGGCCGAGATACCCCTCCTGCAACAAGTCGTCGAGTTCGACGGAAGGAGGCAGCTTGCGCACCAGCGAAAGCGCCACGGAACGCACCAGGGGCCCGTAGCGTTCGATGAGCTGTTCGCATTCTTCCGCGGAAAGGGGTTTCGCAGCCATAGCGCAGTCTAACTTCTGGGCGGCCGAACGGGGATAGCGTGCCGAGCGCCGCATTGTCCGCGCCGAATGCCGCGGACTATCGAAATGCTTCCGTCCAGATCAGAACCACACAGACAAAGACCACCACCTCGCTGACCGTCGCGCCCAGCAGCGCGGCCCGGGTTACGCGGGTGGGCGCGAAGATGACGGCCAGCAGGAAACCGATGGCAAACAGCGGCGCGAGCAGAACCCGCAGCGGCGACAAGGACGACCATGTACCGAACAAGGACGTCGCGTCCACGCTGCGGGGCATGAGATGCATCATCAACGCGGCGATGCCCGTCGGGAGGCCTGGAACAGTGCTACGACTTCCCAGGCACGAGATCGGCCGAGGTGCCTGTCTGGGTTTCCGCTTCGCGGGCAGGTGCTCTGCATGCCTGGGACGCCGCTTCGCGGGCAGGTGCTCTGCATGCCTGGGACGCCGCTTCGCGGGCAGGCAACGACGGCTGGGCGATCAGGCCGCGCGCCTGTGCCATGCAGGCCTCGCGCACGGCCGGATCGAGCGCCTTGAGCCAGCGCGCGGGCAGGGCCTCGCGACCGTAGAGGGCGCCGGCCAGCATGCCGGCGATGGCGCCGGTGGTGTCGGCGTCGCCGCCGCGATTGACGACGTCGACCAGGCAGTGCTCGAAGCCGCCGACATCGACCACCGCCTGCAGCACCGCCTGCATGGTTTCCACCACCCAGCCGCTGGGGTTTTCGCGCCGCGGCCGGTCGCGGAAGGCGTAGGCGGGATGGGCGGCGACCAGCGGCCGGATGCGCTGGCGAAACACCTGTTGCAGCGAATCGCCACGCAGGAAATCCTGCACCGAGAGCGCGAGGAATTCGCAGGCGGCGTCGGACATCGCGTTGTGGTGGGTGACATGGGCCTGGGCGCGACAGGCGGCGCGCACCTCGGCTTCGGGCCGGCCGAAGGTGGCCAGGGCCACCGGCAGCACGCGCATCGCAGCGCCGTTGCCGGCGTCATGGTCGGAGGCCGGCGCCTCGGGCTCGCCGGTGTTGCGGAAGCGGATCAGGTTGCGCCGCACGGTGTTGCCGATATCGACCGGCCTGGCGCGCATCCAGGCATCGAAGGCGCGGGCGCAGGCCAGCGCTTCGATCCTGCCGTCATGGGCGAGAATCGCCTGACCCAGCGCCAGCGCCATGCCGGTGTCGTCGGTGACCTGGCCGGGCGCCAACCGCAGCCAGCCGCCGCCGCCGATCTCGCGATGCACGCCGTGGTGATGGGCGATCTCGCGCGGCGTCATGAATTCGACCGTGGCGCCGAGCGCATCGCCCAGCGCGAGGCCAAGGTAGGCGGCCTCGGCCCGCGCCAGGACCGCGGCCGGGTCCGGGCTCACCGGCTCGGGTAAGCGACCACGATGTCTTCGTCGCGCACGATGTACTGGCAGGCCAGGCGCCATTCGGTGGGCGGCAGGTCGTCCACGTACATCTGGTCGATCTGGGCCTGCGAGATCTTGCCCAGGCCCTTCAACACCGTGACCTCGCAGGCGTTGAGCGGGCCGCCCATGTGGCCGTACTTGTTGCGGCTGGCCGGATCGATGCTGCTGACCTTGACCAGGCAGGTGCCGCATTCGCCGTCGCCGCAGGAGAAGTCGATCGGGATGTGGTTCTCCTTGGCCAGTTCGAGTATGGTCTTCTTGTGGCTGCCGGCGACGGCATAGACGGTCTTGTCCTTGTGCAGGGGGCTGGAAAAAGTGACGTTGGCCATGGTGGGCTCCGGTGGAAAAAATGGGTCAGGCCGGCTTGACGACGATGGTGCCGCCCAGCACCTGGGCCTGGCAGGCGAGGCGATGGTGGCGCGGCGCCAGGTTGTCCTTCAGCACCTGCTCCTCCAGCACCGAGGGCGCGGCCAGGTGCTCGTGGCCGGAGACGATCTTGGTCAGGCAGGTACAGCATTCGCCCTCGCGGCAGCCGTAGGTGATGCCGGCGCCGACTTTTTCCGATACTTCGATCAGACGGGTGCCGGCGGGCACGGTGAGGGTGATGCCGATATCCTGGAAGGTGACGGTGGCTTTGGGCATGAGGATTCTCGGTAGATTGAAAGCGGGTCAGCGGCAACCGGGCCCCGCAACCTCAGGGCGTGCAGCCGCAAGCACGGGGATCTGCGCCATGACGGCAGGCTTCGAGGTTCTCGTCGGGCACGTCCTTGAGCCCGATCCAGGCGTGCACCGCCGTGGCGTCAAAGCCGACTCTGCGTTCCTCGCCGACTTGCAGCAGCGGCCGGCGGATCAGCAGCGGGTTGTCGCGCAGCAGGGCCAGCGCGGTCGGCTCGTCGAGTTCTTCGGGCACGATCTCGCCGGACTTGATCGCCGGCGCGGCGCGGTTGAACCACTGCGCAACCGGCAGCCCACCAAAAAACTTGAGCAGCGCCAGGTTGCTCCAGGGCGTGTGGCGCAGATCGCGTGCCTGCACCCGATGGCCCGAAGCGGCCAGCAGCGCCTTCTGCCGTGCATTGCCCGAACAGCCGGTCTTTTCGAAGAAGGTGATGGTGGCCATGCTCAGCGCGCCGCGATTTCGGCTTGCGCCGCCGCCCAGCGCTCGGGCGGGATGCCGGTCAGCGAGCCGGGCGGATTCATTTCCGTGCCGAGTTCGTCGAGGATCGCGCCTTCGATCGGGCAGATCGCCACGCACTGCGCATCGGCGAAATCACCGAGGCATTCGGTGCATTTGTCGGCGTCGATCAGGAAGTGCGGCTTGGCTTCGTAGATCGCCTGGTTCGGGCATAGCGGCGCGCAGGCAAAACAGTTGACGCAGCTTTCGATGATTTCAAGGGCCATGGTGATGTCCTCAGGCGCGCTTGGCCGCGACGGGAGGGGCGTCGAGTTTCCCCGCCGCCAGCATTTCCTGCCAGACCGCCATCACGGCTTCCTCGATCGGCTCCAGGGCATGCTCGCCGTTGGGCTGGATGCCGGCGGCTTCGAGGCTGCCCCAGGGCTCGTAACCGATCTTGGAGCAGAGCACCACTTCGCAATCGACCAGGGCCTTGATGGTCTTGTCGAGCACCGATTCGCCGTCACCGCAAGTTTCGTCGCCGGCGCAGTACTGCTCGGCCTTGCGGTGGCCGACGAACTTGGCGCCCTCGGCGGAAGCTTCATAGACCAGGAATTCCTTGGCGTGGCCGAAATGCACCGCGACCAGGCCGCCCTTCGCTGCCACGGCCATCAACACGCGCCGTCCCACCGGCGCCAGCGCGGTGCGTCCCTCCGGGAACTCTCGAAGTGCCTTCGTCGCGCGCGGCATGAACTGCACCACCTGCGGCGCCGCAGGTGCATGCGCCTTGGCGCGCTTGGCCTCCAGTTCCGCCGTGACCTTGGCGCGCAGCTCGGCGCGCACGGCCATCGCGGCTTCGTAATCGATCTCCATGGCCTCGATCTTGTCCAGGGTGAATTCGTCGCCGCGGTCCTCGCCGAGCAGGCCCACCGCGTCGGCGCGGCACTGGCGGCAGTGGCGCATCATGTTCATG
>Ga0154354_1045_pt3 | contig 29274 bp, 24 predicted proteins | sample RifGroA2_FD_115882 | JGI IMG/M metagenome (GOLD analysis project Ga0154354, IMG submission 115882) | Rhodocyclales bacterium GWA2_65_19
CGCTACCGTGGCGTTCATGAAGCTCGCCCGCCGCCACCGCAACCCCGGCAACGCCGTCGATCCTGCCGCCGCAGCCGCCCTGCGCGCACTGCTGGGCAACGCGCCACTCCAGCGTGAACGCCTGATCGAATACCTGCACGCGATCCAGGATGCGCGCGGCCACCTGCCGGAGGCCCTGCTCGCCGCGCTGGCCGCGGCACTCAAGATCTCGCTGGCCGAGGTGGCGGAGGTGGCGAGCTTCTATCACCACTTCGATATAGTCAGGACCGGTTGCGAGGCGCCGCCGCTGCTCACTGTGCGCGTCTGCGACTCGCTGGCCTGCGCCATGCACGGCGCGCTCGATCTCGCGGCAAAGCTCGCGGCCACGCTCGGCCCGGACGTGCGCGTGCAGCGCGTGCCCTGCGTCGGCCGCTGCGATGCGGCGCCGGTGGTCGTGGTCGGGCAGAATCCGGTGGCGCAGGCGACGGTCGAGATCGTTGCCACACTAGTTATGCGAAGCGGTATCCACCCGGACGGCGCCGGCGAGACGGCGGCGGCGCTGCCCAACGCCCGCCGCCTGGCCGCCTATCGCGCGGACGGCGGTTACGCGATCTACGAACAATGCCGGCGCGGCGCACGCACAGCCGAGCACGTCATCGCCGAACTCGAAGGCTCCGGCCTGCGCGGCCTCGGCGGCGCAGGCTTCCCGGTCGGCCGCAAGTGGCGCACGGTGGCCGCGCAGCCGGCGCCGCGCTATCTGGCGATCAACATCGACGAGGGCGAACCGGGCACCTTCAAGGACCGCCACTACCTCGAAGGCGAGCCCCACGCCTTTCTCGAAGGCGCGCTGATCGCGGCCTGGGCGGTCGGCATCGAAAAGATATGGATTTACCTGCGCGACGAGTACGCCGGCTGCCGCGCGCTGCTGACCGAGGAACTGGAGGCCCTGCGATTGTGGCTCGATGAGGCCTTCCCCGCCGCGCCGGCCATCGAACTGCGACGCGGCGCCGGCGCCTACATCTGCGGCGAGGAATCGGCCATGATCGAATCGCTGGAGGGCAAGCGCGGCATGCCGCGCCTGCGCCCGCCCTACGTCGCCGAAGTCGGCCTGTTTGGCCGGCCGACCCTCGAACACAACCTGGAAAGCCTGCACTGGGTGCCCGAGATCCTGCGCCGCGGCGCTGGCTGGTTTGCCGCCCAGGGCCGCAATGGACGCAAAGGCCTGCGCTCGTTTTCCGTCAGCGGCCGCGTCGCCCAACCTGGCGTGCATCTGGCGCCGGCCGGCATCACGCTCAACGAGCTGATCGCCGAATATTGCGGCGGCATGGCGGCGGGACACGCTCTCTACGGCTATTTCCCCGGCGGCGCCTCGGGCGGCATCCTGCCGGCGAGCCTGGCCGATCTGCCGCTGGACTTTGACACCTTGCAAGCCCACGACTGCTTCATCGGCTCGGCCGCCATCGTGGTCTTTTCGCAGCAGGACGCGGCGCGCGATCTGGCGCAGAACGCCATGGACTTCTTCGCCCACGAATCCTGCGGCCAGTGCACGCCCTGCCGCGCCGGCACCAAACTGGCCGCGGCGCTGATGCGCGAGGCGAACTGGGATGCCGCACGGCTTGAGGAACTGGCGCAGCTCATGCGCGACGGCTCGATCTGCGGCCTCGGCCAGGCCGCGCCGAATCCCATGCTCCAGGTGCTGCGCCACTTCCCCGACGAGGTGCAGCCATGATCCGCTTCACGCTCGACGGCCGCGCGGTCGAGGCGGCGCCCGGCGAATCCATCCTGGATGCGGCGCAGCGCCAGGGCATCGAGCTGCCGCACCTGTGCCACAAGGAAGGTCTCGGCGCGCCGGGCAACTGCCGCGCCTGCGTGGTCGAGATCGAGGGCGAGCGCACGCTGGCGCCTTCCTGCTGCCGCGCGCCGAAGGAGGGCATGAGCGTGCTCACGGCCAGCCCGCGCGCCACGGCGGCAAGGCGCGGCGTGCTGGAACTGCTGCTGGCCGAGGCGCCGCAAGCCCAGGGCGAGCTGGCATATTGGGCCGAGCAAAGCGGAGCGCGCCACGATCGTTTCGCCGCGCATTTTGCCGTGTCACCCGCGCCGACTCCTGAAGTCGACGCCTCCCACCCCGCGATCGTCTTCGACCGCAACGCCTGCATCGTCTGCACCCGCTGCATCACCGCCTGCCGCGACATCCAGGGGAACGACGTGATCGGCCTCTCGGCGCGCGGCGAGATCGTCTTCGACGCCGGCGCGGCGATGGGCAACAGTTCCTGCGTCGGCTGCGGCGAATGCGTCGCCGCCTGCCCGACCGGCGCCCTGCGCTCGAAGGAAAACGCGGCGCCGGAAAAGTCGGTGGATTCGCTCTGCCCCTATTGCGGCGTCGGCTGCCAGCTCGGCTATCGGGTCAAGGACAACAGCATCGTCGGGGTGGATGGCCGCGACGGCCCGGCCAATGCCGGCCGGCTCTGCGTCAAGGGCCGTTACGGCTACGACTATGCGCACCATCCGGCCCGGCTCACCGTGCCGCTGATCCGCCGCGCCGGCGCGGCCAAGGATGCCTCGCTTTCCGGCAGGCCCGCCGACTGGCGCACGCAGTTCCGCGAGGCGAGCTGGGACGAGGCGCTGGACTTTGCCGCGCATGGCCTGGCGGACATCAAGCAGCAGCACGGCGCGCTGGCGCTGGCCGGCTTCGGCTCGGCCAAGGGCAGCAACGAGGAGGCCTACCTGTTCCAGAAGCTGGTGCGCCTCGGCTTCGGCAACAACAACGTCGACCACTGCACCCGGCTGTGCCATGCCTCCTCGGTCGCGGCCCTGCTCGAAGGCATCGGTTCGGGCGCCGTATCGAACCCGGTGCGCGACGTCGACCACGCCGATGTCATCATCGTGATCGGCGCCAACCCGGCCGCCAACCACCCGGTCGCCGCCAGCTTCATCAAGAACGCGGCGCGCCGCGCGCATAACCCGGCCACCCTGATCCTGATCGACCCGCGCGTCACCGAGCTGGCGCAGGACGCCAGCCACATCCTCCAGTTCACGCCCGACACCGACGTGCTGCTGATCAACAGCCTGCTCCATGTCATCGTCTTCGAGGACCTGGTCAACGAGACCTTCGTCGCGGCGCGCGTCGATGGTTACGACGCAGCCTTTCGCGACAACCTGCGCGCCTTCGCCCCGGAAATCGTCGAAGGCGCTGTCGGCGTGCCGGCCGCGCCCCTGCGCGAAGTCGCGCGCCGCTATGCCACCGCCGATGCCGCGCTGATCTTCTGGGGCATGGGCATTTCGCAGCACACCCACGGCACCGACAACGTGCGCGGCCTGATCGCCATGGCGCTGCTGACCGGCCAGATCGGCCGCCGCGGCGCCGGCCTGCACCCGCTGCGCGGCCAGAACAACGTGCAGGGGGCGTCGGATGCCGGCCTCATCCCGATGATGCTGCCCGACTACCAGCGCGTCGCCGAGCCGGCGGTGCGGGCGCGCTTCGCCGCACTCTGGGGCGCGGAACTGCCGGCGACACCCGGCCTCACGGTGACGGAAATCCTCGACGCCGCGGCCCGGCGCGAGATTCGCGGCATGTACATCATGGGTGAGAACCCGGCCATGTCCGACCCCGACCTGAACCATGCCCGCGCCGCGCTGGCGGGCCTCGACCATCTCGTGGTGCAGGACATCTTCCTCACCGAAACCGCGGCGCTGGCCGACGTGATCCTGCCCGCCTCGGTCTGCGCCGAGAAGAGCGGCAGCTTCACCAACACCGACCGCACGGTGCAGCTCGGCCGCGCCGCCATCGCACCGCCGGGCGCGGCGCAGCAGGACCTGTGGATCATCGAGCAACTGGCGCGCCGCATCGGCCTCGACTGGCACTACGACACGCCCGCCGCGGTGTTCGAGGAAATGCGCCGCAGCATGCCGAGCATTGCCGGCATCTCCTGGCAGCGCCTGAACGCCGCGGACGCGGTGACCTATCCCTGCCTCGACGCCGACGATCCGGGCCAGCCGGTGATCTTCGGCGAACACTTCCCCACCGCCGACGGTCGCGGCCACGTCTTCCCGGTCGTATTCCGCAGCGCCGACGAGACGCCGGACGCCGACTATCCCTGGGTCCTGATCACCGGCCGCCAGCTCGAACACTGGCATACCGGCAGCATGACGCGGCGCTCGCTGGTACTCGACGCGCTGGAGCCGGCGCCCTACATCAACCTGCATCCGGCCGACCTCAGCGAACTGGGAGTCGGCGCCGGCGAGACGGTGAAACTGAGTACCCGGCGCGGCCAACTCGCCGCCGTGGCACGCATCGACGCCGGCCTGCCGCGCCGCACCGTGTTCATGCCCTTCTGCTACGTCGAAGCGGCGGCCAACCTGCTGACCAATCCGGCCATCGATCCCTTCGGCAAGATTCCCGAGTTCAAGTACTGCGCCGTGAAAGTAAGCGCCAAATGACTCCCATCCCCCCGCCCCCCTTCCCGAGGAAGGGAGCGACAACGGTTCGCACGCTGCGCTTGCTCCGCGCTGCGGACTCGCCGCCTCCTTGGGGCGGCCCGGCGGAGGCGGCATGAACGCCCCTGAGCGCCACCTCGTCCTTTCCCATGCCGGCCGGCCGCCGACCTTTGCCATCAAGGCGATCAACGCCGCCGGCGAAACGGTGTCGGTCGCCATCCCCTGCGAACATCCGCTGACGCTCTACGTGGACAAGCGCGAAGTGGTGACGCTGATGACCCTCGGCGGCGACCCCGAGGCGCTGACCCTGGGTTATCTGCGCAACCAGCAACTGATCGACGCGCTCGACGACATCGCTTCGGTGCAGGTCGATTGGGAGGTCAATGCCGTCGCCGTCACCACCCGCAGCGGCAGCGGTCCCGCCGCGGCCCGCCTGGAACGCCGCACCATCACCAGCGGCTGCGGCCAGGGCACCATGTTCGGCGCCGTGATGGACGGCCTCGCCCCGCTGCAACTGCCCGCCGCCACCGCGCTCAGCGCATCCCGCCTGCATCGACTGATCGACGCCGTGCGCGAGCGCCAGTGCATCTACCGCCAGGCCGGCTCGGTGCACGGCTGCGCCCTGGCGCGCAACACCGACGAAACCGAACTGCTGTATTTCATCGAAGACGTCGGCCGCCACAACGCGGTGGACGCCATCGCCGGCCGCATGTGGCTGGACGGCGAAGGCGGCGCCGACAAGATCTTCCACAGCACCGGCCGCCTCACCTCCGAGATGGTGATCAAGGCCGCCCAGATGGGCATCCCCTTCCTCGTCTCCCGCTCCGGCGTGACGCAGATGGCATGGGAGATCGCGCAGCGCCTCGGCCTCACGCTGATCGGCCGCGCGCGCAACCGGCAGTACCTGATTTATACCGGTGCCGAGCGCTTTTTGCGCTGAAGCATTTTCTGGCAAGCGGGATTCGCGAAGCAGGCGAAAGACTTGTCGCACGGGGCGTCTGATTCAGGCTCGACTGCCGACGCACGCAGGGCCAATGGGTGGCGACGATTGATCTGACTTTGCGGCCGTCAATGACCGTTCTATCTATGTCCCAGAGCGGCCATCAGCGTCATTGGCGCCCCCAAATCCATGGACTTTTGAATGGCCGCTTTGAACTTGGCTGAACTTGCGCCATTTCTATGGCATGCTTGGCGCCAGCGTCCGGAGTTTAAAGTTAAGCTGCGGTTCGAGGTTTGCGGAGGCAGAAACCGGAGTTTTGGTGATGAAGGGCACGCATCCAAACGACTCACCGAATAAGCCCATTGCGCCTTGCAAATCTCACGAAGCGGCGGGAAGAACAAAACTCTGAACTCTTGTCACGTTGTTCTTGGCGCTGTCACTGATGACATTTATTGCTAACCGATTTCCGGTGTCATTGACGTCCGTTGCCTTCGCCTCGATCAATTGATCGAGCACGCCAATGCATTCCTGAAATCGGCCAAGCTCGCGCAGTATCTCTGCCCTCATGATCGCCCTGCTTGTCGTAGTAGCCTCGACCAGAGGTAGTAGCCCGGACAGGTTTTCATGCAGTCTCCCGTCAATTTCCGCAGATGTGGCTTTCCCCTCCTCTGCCTTTCGGTAGGGCGTGTTTAGCCACCACCATGCCATGACGCGCAAGAAAAATTCCTCTTCCTGTGTTTTCCAGAAACTCTGCTTCAGAAGTTCAACAAGCTTTGTCCCATGGATCGGACTGGCACTTGGACTTTTACCTCGGAATTCCCCCAAACCGTATGTTGAGGAAATCGGCAGGTCCTTGCTCCAGTAAGCGGTTGAACAGTGAGGACAACCGAGCAATGCACTGCTCGATGGCGCAGCCTCATTGAAGAAATCTGTGTAGATCGTCGTGCTTGCGCTGGCGAAAGTGGAATACATGGCCAGTCTCGTGAAGTTGAACCAGCGGGTGCAATTTGGACAGCGGACTGTGTGAACTTGGTACTGGGTCATGCTTTCTCGCCCCCTTGAGAACAAGCGTGAAGCATCCCCGCCAAGGCTCGTATTTCGGAAGCCATGACCAACCGCTCGCGCCATTCGTGCGGAATGCCGGATTCGCCGTAGAACGCCCCTACAAGCTGCCCGCAGATCGCCGCCGTGGTGTCGGCATCGCGCCCGAGGTTGGTGGCACGAAGCACGGCGTCGCGAAAGTTGTCGGTTTGCAGGAAGCACCACAGAGCTGCTTCCAGGCTCTCGACCACATAGCCTGATCCCTGTATTTCGTCTTCAGCAGCGACGCGGTAATTTCCTTCGGCAACCCGCTGCAAACGTGCCGACCCGACGACTTCAACGCCGTGGCCCAACAGGATGTCCTCTTTACTGAAGCCGGAAAAGGCCGAGGTCAGCATCGCCCCGAACAGCCGACTGGCTTCGATGCACTCTTGCGCGCCGTGGGTTGTGCGCGAACTTTCGCCGGACATTGCAATCGCCGCTTCGCGGTCCGAAAAGAAAAACATCGGCACCGGCGCCAGTCGCATGAGACAACCATTTCCGGCGGAATTCGGGTCGGTGGACCCGCTATATGGTTCGCCGGTCCTCCTGAACCCATGCAGCGCCTGGGATACGGTGCGGCCAATGTCGAAACACCTGCCGTTGCTGGCCAGGTAGCCGCTCTCCATCCAGCGACAGTAGCGCTGCATCTGGTCCGCCGGATCGAATCGGCCGCATTCGACCAGGCTCGTCGCGAGGCAAAGTGCCATCGAGGTGTCGTCGGTCCATTCACCCGGCTTGAGGCGAAACGGTCCGCCGCCGACCATATCCGTCACCGGCAGGAAACTGCCTCGCGACTTGAATTCGACCGTCGTGCCCACCGCATCGCCACAGGCGAGGCCGAGCAAGGTGCCGCGAAAGCGTTCTATGGTTTCCATTGGGTTGCTGTCGGCTGCACTTGAAGCTGACTGCAATTCGCCACAAGGTCAGCCAACCTCATTTACGCACAAGCCTACGTGTTCGCTTCGATGGAAGCTCGACTTCGATAATGGAACTCTCGATATCGGCGAGCCGGCTAGGATCGAGAGGGCGCGCCCCATGCGGGACAAAGGCCGGTATCTCATCAGGCAAGTCGCCAGTGGGCGACATTGAAGCAATGATGTTCGGCGCCCCGAGTTCAAACAGTATCTTTGCCAAAGCAACCTCATCATCCGCCCAGTCAATTCCGGCGGCAACGCCTACGATCAGTCTGTGCAGCGTAGAAGCTTGCATCTCCTCTGGTGACCCAACCAAGCGGCTATCCACCCTTGAGAAGTTGAACTGAATCTTGATTCCGTCCATCCCAGACGGCGTAATGACCTTGTACGGCCCGAAGCTAAGCACTATCTTATTCATCATCGTATCCTCTTTCAGAATCTGCCAAGCCGGCTCAATCAGCGCACTTCCGAAATTGGAAGTGCTGCGCAATTGTTACCGCACTTACGGACAATGACCAGTGCATTTTGCTAATTTTTTCCGTTCCAGATTTTCGAGATTTATTGGCGTTCGACATTTACTATCTGGGATGCCAATCCCATTCAGGCAGAGCTTCTAACCGTGTCTTTCTCTCAGGACTCATGGTGTCTCTCAGCCTTCGTTGTTTGTGAATCCATCCGCCAAGACGATATCCATCTACCGTTTTGTATAGAGCAGGAACGGAACAATGTCCCTCTCGATCCGCGAACTCCTTGAGACAACGAAACCCTTCCTCCCATAGATCAGTAAAAATATCCCAACTCCAACCGGGCATTGCAGCGAGCTGCGCTTGGCGCTCCGGTGACAATTGATCTCTTGACCTTCGGCGGTTACCTACCCACGCACCAAGGCGGTATCCATCTGCCATTCGGCAATCTACGGGAACTTTGGTGTGCCCCTCTCGATCTGCAAATTCGCTGAGATGGCTTAATCCCACGCTCCAGGAATCTTCGTGAACATCCCAGCTCCAACCGGGCACCGCTTCGAGCCTAGCTTTGCGCTCCGGTGACATTGTGCCCCTCATTGCTCGTTGATTCCGTACCCAGCTAGATAGTCGATATCCATCTGCCGTCTTGGAGCCCTTCGGGACCGTGGCATGCCCTTCGCGAGATACAAATTCCTCCAGAAATCGAAATCCATCTTCCCATTTGCCGGACAAAATATCCCATCTCCACCCGGGCAATGCTTCCAGCCTTGCTTTGCGCTCCAGTGGCATGCTGTCTTTCAACTTACGTTGAGTACTTACCCAGTTACCAATTCGATATCCATCTGCCATTTCATATCGGTCAGGAATCTTGACATGCCCCTCGCGATGAGCAAATTCCAAAAGATAACGAAAACCGGTTTCCCATTTATCTGAAACCGCATCCCAAACCCACCCCGGCAATGCTTCCAGCCTTGCTTTGCGTTCCAGTGACAGGCTGTCTTTTCTTTCTCGCTGACTCCTAGCCCAGATACCGACTGGATACCCATCCACGGTCTTATATCGCCCAGGAACTTTGGCATGCCCCTCTCGATCTGCGAATTCCTTGAGATGGCTGAATCCTACTTCCCACATCTCTGACAAAGCATCCCAACTCCAGCCAGGCAATGCTTCCAGCCGAGCTTTGCGCTCCGGCGTGATGCGGTCGTATGCGGCTCGTTGCTTAACCAACCACTCGCCGACTTGATATCCATCTGCGGCCTTGTAACGCTTGGGTACCCTGGTATGCCCCTCGCGATGAGCGAATTCCAGAAGATAACGAAAACCAGTTTCCCATTTATCTGAAACCGCATCCCAAACCCACCCTGGCAACGCCGCCACCCGCGCTTTTCGCTCCGGCGGCATAATGTCTTTTGATGCTCGCTGGGTACTAACCCAGTTACCGAGTCGATACCCATCTGCCGCTTTGAAATTGCTATTTACATTGGCATGGCCCTCGCGGTCAGCGAATTCCCTGAGATAGCGAAAGCCTTCTTCCCAGTTGTCTGACAATACATCCCACCGCCATCGGGGCAATGCCTCCAACCGTGCTTTGCGCTCCGGTGGCAGGCTGTCCATATTTTCTCGTTGAGTGCTTGCCCAGATACCCACCCGATATCCATCAGATGCCTTGTGATCCTTCGGGACCTTCGCGTGGCCCTCTTGATCTGTGAATTCCTTGAGATAGCGAAACCCCTCCTCCCATTTATCATCAAATCGATCCCAACTCCAACCAGGCAATTCTTCTAAGCGTGATTTTCGCTCCAGTGACATGCCATTTTGTTTTGTTCGCTGATTGCTTACCCAGCTTCCGAGTAGATATCCATCTGCCGTGTTGTAACCTTGATGAACCCTGGCATGCCCTTCCCGTTCGGTGAATTCATGGAGATAGCGGAACCCTTCTTCCCATTGATCCTCAATTGCATCCCAACTCCATCCGGGCAACGCTTCTAATCGAGCTCTGCGTTCTGGCGGCATGCTTCTTCTTCTTGTTCGTTGGTTGCTTACCCAGCTACCAACTCGAAGGCCTTCCGCCGTTTTGTATTCTGTAGAAATTCTGGCATGGCCCTCTGTCTCCGCAAACGCTTCCAGCAGACCAAACCAGAAGTTCCAGGACGCCGTGACCTGCTCAACCAGATAGGTACGCAGCGCATTACCGAATCGTGCATCCACTGCTACCGGCAAATCGACAACGATCTTTTTCAGGCTGCCGGCACTGACACCACTGCCGGGAATTTTTCCCAGAGACGTTCTGATCTGATCGAGTTCGCTGGCCAGTACATCGTCGTGCGCCTTGAGCGCGTTGAGCACGTCCCAGATCGGCTTGAAGTGGCTTGCCTCGATGGCAGCCTCGGCGTCGTCGCCGTCGGCAATGAATACCGGGAGAACGATGGTTCCGGCTTTCTTGTCCGGGCTCAGCCGAATGGCGCGGCCCACGGCCTGGATGATGTCCACTTGACTGCTACGCGGATCGACAAATGCCACGCCGTCGAGCGCGGGAACGTCGACGCCTTCGGCAAGGCAGCGTGCATTGCTCAATACTCGGCACTCCCCTGCGGACAATGCCGTGAGCCGGTCGAGCTTCGCTTTTCGTTTGCCCGCAGGCATGTCGCCAGAAACGAAGTCAGTATTCAAGGTTCCGGCGGGGCGGTGTTCGGCGCTGACCCAGGCCAGGACGTGCGTAAGGTCAGTGGCAAAAGCTTGGGCGCGATTGACGCGGTTGTGGAAGCTGATGATGCGCTTGAGGTCATAGTCCTTGATGGCCTTGAGCAGGCCAATGCGCGCCGCGAGGGATTGGGAATCGGTTTCAATGCCCGTGTCGGTGGTCACCAACGCGCGATTTTCGATCCATCGGGCAATGGTCGGATTGTCGACGCCGACAATCACGACCTGATAATCGGTAAGCAATCCCCTGGCAATGGCTTCGCCAAATGGCAGGGCATGCAATACCTCACCAAACAGGGCCGGGTCGTCCATGCCCACCACGTCCACGCCGCGATCCGCCGCCGCTTTCTTGACGTTGCTGGAATAGGTGCGCGGGGTGGCCGTGGCAAACAGCCGCTTGTGGCTGCGAATCCGGGCATTGTCGAGAACGGCAGAGAACTCGGTGCCAACCTTTCCCGCGCAGCGATGGGCTTCGTCCGCGACGGTCAAATCGAAGGCGGGAACGCTGTCATCCATCTGTGCCTGCGCGATGACCGAGGAGGACTGGTAGGTGGAGAAAACTACGCGCTCGCCTGCACCGACGAGGAAGCGCCTGACCTCTTCGGCATCGGATGTCACCGGAAAGGCAAGGTCGGCCACGGTATGGATGGCTTCGTCCGCACCTTTTGCACCGACGGTTTGGTCGGAGCAGACGCAGAGCACTTCAAGCGGCTTGGCGGTGGCAAACGTCCATTCACGCAATACTTGCGACAGCAGCCCGAGGGATGGAACCAGCACCAGCGTAAGCCGTGCGGCGAGGTGTTCCCTGATCCACAGGGTGGTATAGGTCTTCCCTGTGCCGCAGGCCATGATGAGCTGGCCTCGCTCGGCGGATTCCAAGCCTTCGGTAACGGCCGCGATGGCTTCGCGCTGATGTTCACGCGGTTGAGGCCGGGCCTTGCGCCCCGCTTGCGCCAGCACGTCAAGGTTGGCCGGGTATTCCAGTTGTGCATGCTCGAAATCCGACAGCAGGAAGTGAACGACAGGCTTTTCCTGTGCCTCGCAGACCTGTTTGGCGTTGCCGCCAATGAGGTCTGTCGTGGCGATCAGCAGGCGGTGCGTAATACTCGGTCTGTTGGATTCGCTGAGGAACTTATCGACGTCATGCTTGGTGACGTGGTAGTCCGGCGCGTAGCACTTCGCCTGCACGGCCCAGATGCCGCCGTTCTTGTGCCGGAACACAAGATCGATGCCACAGTCGGCGCCCCAGCGATCCGGGTACTCGTGCCAGAGCCACACCTGATCGACTTGAGTCGACCATTCCGGATCGGCCTTCAGGAACCATTTGACGAAATGCTCAAACTGCTTACCCCGTTTGATGGGATCGGCATCGAGGCTCTGATAGAAGTCGGAAAACTGGCCGGGCATTTGGTTGATCAGGAATTGGGCAAGACGTTGGAATGTAAGACTGGCCTATTCTGGTGTCAAATGAACGAGGAGACCTGTCCGCCGAAGCAATGAATTAGTGTTGCTACCGGATGCGGTGGGTCGGGTTATTGTCGAAGTCCTCACCATGTTGCCGGCATCCGTAACCAATCCGACCTCCGCTTGAAGATGAATATCACTCACATCCTCGATAGCGGTCATTGAACATGGATTCATCATCAGGCCGTTGTGGGCACAAAGTGTGAGTAGCGGTTTTCGATAAGCTGCCGCTCAGATTTACCGCCCCAGATTCTTTTGGGCCTCCGGATTTTCCGGTGGGCAATTGAGATTTCTGACTTGAAAACTACCTGATTCCAATCTCGCCTCTTGGGTGGACAGGCCCACGTGGTCATTCTTGACATCCTCTTAGCCTTAAATACAATGTATGTATGATTAAGTTCGAGTGGGACTCACGCAAAGCTGCGGCGAACGTCAAGAAGCATGGAATCTCCTTTGAGGAGGCTCAGTCGGTTTTCTACGATGAGTTCGCTGTCCAGTTTTTCGACGATGACCATTCATCCAGCGAAGAACGTTTTCTATTATTGGGCATGAGTACAGGGGCAAGATTGCTTCTGGTCTGCCACTGCGAGCGCGATGCAAGCACCACCATCCGCATCATTTCAGCCCGCAAGGCAACCAGAGGGGAGAGCACATTTTACGGAAGTGATAAAGCATGAAAGCCGAATACGATCTTTCCAAGATGAAATCACGCAGGAACCCCTACGCGTCGAAACTCAAGAAGCCTGTAACTATGCGGCTCTCTGAAGACGTGGTTTCTTATTTCAAAGGGATGGCTGCTGATGCTGGGGTTCCCTACCAGAGCCTTATCAACCTTTACCTTCGTGACTGCGTTATGCAGCATAGACAAGTGCAGATAGTCTGGCCGGCAAAGTCCTAGCGCCGCTGCAAGGCTGGCAACGCGTCTGCCCGATAGTCCGGAGTCCACAAGAAATGCCAGGTCAGGCTGATCCAGCTGCGTCCACCGGAAAATCCGGATACCAAACCTTTGCGGGTTTTCACAGGATGAGCCGCCGACGGGAGCGGCCCCGTGCCGCCGCCAAATCGCACTAGTCGGCGCTGGCGGCACGGCAAGAGATGCAATAGGCGCACCGGAGACCTGCTACGGGCGGGCCATTTGAAAATCCGAATGTCGGGAACGGCCGGCAGGCCGAAGATCATTGCCAGTCGATGGATAGTCGGGCAGCCGCAGGTCGCTTGCGAGCGGAACGCCGCAGGCCGGGCGCGCAACGCGCAGTACCCGATCTACATCCGAGCGAATCGCTTCACCCGCCGACCTGGCACGGCATTCGCTGCTGGCCGGTGTGCCGGCGATAATGTCGGCTTTACGACATTCGATCGCCATGCGCTGCCGCCTGCTGCTTCCCCTACTCGCACTTTTTCTCGCGCTGTCCCCGCTGCCCCTCGCAGCGCGGGAAAAGCTCACCATCGCGGCCGCGGCCGACCTCAAGTTCGCCATGGAGGAGATCGTCGTCGCCTTCAAGCAGGCGCACCCGGCCGACGAGGTCGAAACCATCTACGGTTCCTCCGGCAAGTTCCACACCCAGATTCAGCAGGGCGCGCCCTTCGACCTCTTCTTCTCGGCCGACATCGCTTATCCGCGCCTGCTCGAAAAGGAGGGCCTGGCCGCCTTCCCGACGCGGCCCTACGCCTTCGGCCGCATCGTGCTCTGGAGCGCCTCGCGCGACGCCCGCCGCATGACGCTGGCCGACCTGGCCGATCCGGCGATCAGGAAGATCGCCATCGCCAACCCCAAACACGCGCCCTACGGCAAGCGCGCCGAAGAGGCGCTGCGTGCGGCCGGGCTGTGGCAGAAGCTGGAAGGCCGCCTGGTGATGGGCGAGAACATCGCCCAGACGGCGCAATACGTGCAGACCGGCAATGCCGAGGTCGGCATCATCGCCCTGGCTCTGGCGCTGAACCAGGAACTGGCGGCGAAGGGCGGCTACGCGCTGATTCCCGAGACGCTGCACCAGCCGCTGGAACAGGGCTTCATCGTCACCCGACGCGCCGCCGGCAAGCCGCTGGCGAAGCAGTTCGCCGACTACATGGCCAGCGCCGAGGCGCGCCGCGTCATGGTGCGGCATGGCTTCGTGCTGCCCGGAGAAGCGCCCAAATGAAAATCGCCATCGCCACCCAACGGCACGCCAGCGTTGCCGGCCACGCCGGGCAGAGCCGCGAGTGGCTGATTTATGACTGCATGCCCGGCCAGCCGCTGCCGCCGGCGCAGCGCGTCACGCTGGAAAAGGCGCAGGTGCTGCACCACTTCGACGACAGCGGCCCGCATCCGCTGGACGGCGTCGAGATCGTGGTCGCCGGCAGCGCCGGCGACGGCTTCATCCGCCACATGCAGAAGCGTGGCGCCGCGGTGCTGCTGACCGGCGAGACCGATCCGGCGGCGGCGCTGGCGAAAATCCTTGCCGGCGAGGCGCTGGCCGATACCCGCTTCGATGTGACGACCACGCTGTGCAAGCTGCGCGACCTGTTCTCGCGGCACTGAGGTTTTGCGTCAGTTGACGGGAAAGTATAGACTGTCGCATATACCCGACTGAGCAGAGGTCCGCCATGATCGAAACCCGTACCGCAAAACTGTTCAAGAACGGCGCCAGCCAGGCCGTCCGCCTGCCCGCCGAATTCCGCTTCGAGGGCGAAGAGATCTTCGTCAGCCGCGACGAAGCCACGGGCGACGTGCTGCTCTCGACCCGCCCCGGCGCCCGGACCTGGGGCGAGTTCTTCGCGCTGGTGCACTCCCTCGACCTGCCGGGCGACTTCATGGCCGAACGGCCGATGAATGCCGCGCCCAAGACGGCCGGCGTGTTCGACGACGTGGCGGACGCGTGATCCATGCACATGCTCGACACCGACATTGCCAGTTACGTCATCAAGGGCCGCTCGCCGACGCTCGAAGCGCGGCTGGCGGCGATACCGCCGGATCGCGTCTGCATTTCGGCGGTGACGCGGGCGGAACTGCTGTATGGCTTGAAGCGCTTGGCGCCGGAACATCGCTTGCACATTGCCGTGCGCCAGTTCCTCAAGATTGTCCGCAGCCAGCCTTGGGACGCCGATGCCGCCGACCAGTACGCGGAAATCCGCCACCAGCTCGCAAGCAGCGGCCAGCCCATCGGCGAAATGGACATGATGATCGCCGCCCACGCCCTGGCGGCCGGCGCCGTGCTGGCCAGCAACAACTGCCGGCATTTCGAGCGGATCAAAGCGCCGCTACTGCTGGAAGACTGGCTCGCGCCGGCCTGACCGATCATGCCAGCTGAGGCCAACCTCCCCGCCGACCTCGCCGCGATCTGGCTCACTTTCAAGCTGGCGACGATCACCACGCTGTTGCTGCTGCTGATCGGCACGCCGATCGCCTGGTGGCTGGCGCGCACCCGCTCCGCGTGGAAAGGCCCGGTCGGCGCCGTGGTGGCGCTGCCCATCGTGCTGCCGCCGACGGTACTCGGCTTCTACCTGCTGCTGTTGATGGGGCCGGCGGGCGTCATCGGCCGCTTCACCGAGTGGGCCGGCATCGGCCTGCTGCCCTTCACGTTCTGGGGCCTGGTGGTGGCCTCGGTGTTCTATTCGATGCCCTTCGTCGTGCAGCCGATCCAGAACGCCTTCGAGGCCATCGGCGAAGCCCCGCTGGAAGCCGCGGCGACCCTGCGCGCGACGCCGCTCGATGCCTTCTTCAGCGTCGCCGTGCCGCTCGCCAAGCCCGGCTTCATCACCGCCTCGATCCTCGGCTTTGCCCACACCGTCGGCGAATTCGGCGTGGTGCTGATGATCGGCGGCAACATCCCGGACAAGACCCGCGTCGTCTCGGTGCTGATCTACGACCACGTCGAGGCGCTGGAATACGGCCAGGCGCACTGGCTGGCCGGCGCCATGGTGGCTTTCTCCTTCCTCGTCCTGCTGGCGCTCTACACGCTGAATCCGGGCGGGCGGCAAAGGCGCTTCGGACGATGAGCATCAAGGCGCGCTTCCGGCTCGACTACCCCGGCTTCGCGCTCGACGCCGACCTGGAGCTGCCGGGGCGCGGCGTCAGCGCCCTGTTCGGCCACTCGGGCAGCGGCAAGACCACGCTGCTGCGCTGCATCGCCGGCCTCGAACGCGGCGCCGGTCGGCTCGAAGTCAAGGGCGAGGTCTGGCAGGACGCCGACATATTCATGCCGACCCACCGCCGTCCGCTCGGCTACGTGTTCCAGGATGCGCGCCTGTTCGCCCATCTCGACGTCGCCCGCAATCTCGACTACGGCCAGCGTCGCGCCGGCGGTGCGCCGGCCATCGAGCGCGCCGCGATCGTCGACCTGCTCGGCCTCGGCCCCCTGCTCGACCGCCTGCCGGCACGGCTTTCCGGCGGCGAGCAGCAGCGCGTGGCGATCGCCCGTGCCCTGCTCACCGCGCCGCGCCTGCTGCTGATGGACGAGCCGCTGGCCTCGCTCGACCTCTCCCGCAAGCAGGAAATCCTGCCCTACCTCGAACGCCTGCGCGACGAGCTGGAAATTCCCATGCTGTATGTCAGCCATGCCGCCGACGAAGTGGCGCGCCTGGCCGACCATATCGTCGTCATGCAACAGGGCCGCGCCGTGGCGCAAGGCCCGCTGGCGGCAACCCTGGCCCGCCTCGACCTGCCGATCCGTCTCGGCGAGGACGCCGGCGCCGTGTTCGCGGGCACCGTGGCCGAGCGCGATGCCGAGTGGCACCTGGCGCGCGTCGAATTCGACGGCGGCGAACTCTGGGTGCGCGACAGCGGCGTGCCGGTCGGGCGCCAGGTGCGCCTGCGCATCCTGGCACGCGACGTGTCGATCGCCAGCAGTCGCCATGACGATGTCAGCATCATGAACCTGCTGCCGGCCACAGTCACCGCACACGCCAGCGAGGATCATCCCTCGCTGGTGCTGCTGCAACTGCGCGTCGGCGCGACGACGCTGCTGGCGCGCCTGACGCGACGTTCGGCGCAGCGCCTCGACCTCGCCCCCGGCCGCGAAGTCTGGGTCCAGATCAAGGCCGTGGCGCTGGTCGGCTAGCCAAGTATCATGCTGATCGAATTCGCCGGCGGCGAAGACATCGACGCCATGGCCGACCTGCTCCACGAACTGTTCACGCTCGAATCCGACTTCCGGCCGCAGCGCGCGAAACAGCTCGCGGCGCTGAGCTGGCTGCTCGCCCACCCCGCCCACGGCCGCCTTTTCGTCGCCCGCGCCGGCGGCCAGGTGGTGGGCATGGTCAACGCCCTGATCAGCATCAGCACCGCCGAAGGCGGCCCGGTGCTGGTCCTCGAAGACGTGATCCTCGCCGCCAGCCACCGCCGCGGCGGCCACGGCCGCCAACTGGTCGAGCATGTGCTGGCCTGGGCCAGGAGCCAAGGCATGCGCCGCGTCACGCTGCTGGCCGACAAGGACAACGCCGCCGCGCTGCGCTTCTACGAAAAGCTCGGTTTCGAAGAGTCGGCGATGGTGGTACGGCGCAGAAGGCTGTAAGCCGCACGGCCAAAAGGCAAAATCTGTTGTACGTCGACGGCAAGGCCGCCGGCTTCTGGGGTTGCTCGGCCTACCCGGCCTGCCGGGGTGTTCGGGACATTTGAGGTGACGAGCGGAGGAATACTCGCCGTCCCGCCAGCGCCGACTTTCACAAATATTGACTATGCCCATTTTGGGCATTAACATTCCCAAAATGGGCATGAAAGCCAAGACACCCTCCAAACAAACCAGCCTCGCCGATGCCTTGTTCTCAGGCACACAGCAACGGGTGCTGGGGCTGATCTTTGGCCAGCCCGGGCGCAGCTTCTACGCCACGGAGTTGATCGGGCTTACCGGCGCCGGCTCGGGGGCGGTGCAGCGCGAACTGGCGCGGCTGGCCCAGAGCGGCTTGGTGACGGTGCATCCCGTCGGCAACCAGAAGCACTACCGGGCCAACCCGGATTCGCCCATTTATGCCGAGTTGTGCGGCATTGCGCAGAAGACGGTCGGTCTGGCTGAGCCCCTGCGCGAGACGCTGGCGCCGCTGGCGAAGAAGATCACTGCCGCTTTCGTCTATGGCTCGGTGGCCAAGCGGCAGGATACGGCGGCAAGCGACATCGACCTGATGCTGATCAGCGACAAGTTGAGCTGTGCCGATGTGTTCGCCATGCTGGAAGACGTTGGCTCCCGGCTCGGCCGGCCGGTGAATCCGACCCTGATGACCCGCAAGGAACTCGCGAAGCGCGTTGCCGGCGACAATGCCTTCGTCACGCGGGTGCTGGCGCAGCCCAAGCTTTGGCTGATCGGTAGCGACGATGACCTCGCCGTTTGAGAACCTCACCGGCTACGGCAAGCCGCTGAAGGCAGAGCCGCCGGACGCAAAGGAATTCGCGGGCCTGGTTCGGTCGGCTCGGGCGCGGCTGACGGACGCGACCAACGCTGGGCTTTCGCTGGAAAGCCGTTTCGATCTGGCCTACAACGCGGCGCATGCATTGTGCCTGGCGGCGTTGCGCCGGCAGGGTTACCGGTCGGCCAACCGCTATATCGTTTTCCAGTTGTTGCCGCACACGCTTGGCCTCGGCCCCGAGGTCTGGCGCATCCGTGCCAAGTGCCACGATGTCCGCAACCTCGGCGAGTACAACGGCGACCTTAACGTCGACGAACGTCTGGTTGCCGATCTGGTTGCGGCCTGCCAGAAGGTGGCGACAAAACTCGGTGCCTTGCCTCCCCAATGAACCACCCTGAAACCGTTGCAATATGCTGCGGAACGATGCCACGCCGCCGCCCCGGACTCGTCTACCGGGAATTTCGCTTCGCGGGCCAGCAAGCACCGACTTTCGCTATTTGCAAATAGCGAATACGGTGTCGCCATGTACCGTTCCAGCTCGAATCCGCAAGTGGTTATCCGTCCGCAGGTAACCGGTAACCCTGCGAGTGCTCGACGAGCGCCTGGCGTCATGAATTCAAACGATTCCAATGTGGTGATGATGGAGCTGGTGGCCGAGCGGCTGGGTGATGGATTGCGCGACGAGCTGGTGTTCCTGGGCGGTGCGGTCACCGGACTGCTGATCACTGATCCGGCGCAACCTGCCGGCGCCCGAGATCATCGCGCAGGAAATCGTCGATGACCTCGAAGCGGCGCTGGAGCAGTTTCGCGAAGTGCTGGCCGACCTGCGGCCCGACGCTATGTAGCCTGCCGCCAGACGTCGGGGGCCGAAAGTCGGCGCTGACGGAACGGCGTCCGGCGCCAGCAGCACCAGTACGGCCGCCACACGCCGCCTCGTGCTTACACCGCTGCCGCTTCCCCGCTGATCAAAATCGCGCGGAAATCATTGACGTTGGTCAGCGTCGGGCCCGTTACCAGCGCGTCGCCCAGCGCGCCGAAGAAACTGTGGCCGTCGTTGTTGGCCAGGCTGTCGGCGGGCCGCAGGCCGAGCGCCCAGGCGCGCGCCAGGCTGTCGGGGGCGAGCCAGGCGCCGGCGATTTCCTCGATGCCGTCGACGCCGTCGGTGTCGCCGGCGATGGCGTGGATGCCCGCTGCGCCGCGCAGGCCGAGCGCGAGTGACAGAAGGAACTCGACATTGCGCCCGCCGCGGCCCGTGCCGCGCACGGTGACGGTGGTTTCGCCGCCGGAGAGCAGCACGCAGGGCGGCCGCAACGGCTGGCCGTGGCGGGCGACTTGCAGGGCGATGCCGGCCATCACGGTGCCGACCTCGCGCGCTTCGCCCTCGATCGAGTCGCCGAGGATGCAGCTCGCCAGGCCGGCGCGGCGAGCGACTTCGGCGGCGGCTTCGAGCGCCATCTGCGGCGTCGCGATCAACCGCGTTTCGATTTCCGGCAGCCGCGCGTCGCCGGGCTTGGGCGACTCGCCGGCGCCGCTTTGCAGCAGGTCGAGCACCGGCGGCGGCACTTCGATGGCATAGCGCCGGAGAATCTCCAGGGCATCGCGACAGCGGGTCGGATCGGCGACGGTGGGCCCCGAACCGATGTTGATCGGATCGTCGCCGGGCACATCCGAGATGATCAGGTTGAGCACCCGCGCCGGGGCGCAGGCGGCGGCCAGGCGGCCGCCCTTGATGGCGGAGAGGTGGCGCCGCACGCAATTCATCTCGGCGATGGTGGCGCCGCTTTTCAGCAGCGCGCGATTGATCGCCTGCTTGTCGGCCAGCGCCAGGCCGGCGGCCGGCAGCGGCAGCAGGGACGAGGCACCGCCGGAGATCAGGCACAGCACCCGATCGTCGGCGCTCAGGCCGGACACCAATTCGAGCATGCGCCGCGCCGCCGCATGCCCCGCCGCGTCGGGCACCGGATGCGCGGCCTCGACGATCTCGATGCGCTGGCAGGGCACGGCGTAGCCATAGCGCGTCACGACCAGGCCGGTGAGCGGATGCGGGTAGTGGCTTTCGACGGCGCGCGCCATTGCCGCCGAGGCCTTGCCGGCACCGATGACGATGAGCCGGCCGCGCGGCGGCGGCGGCAGATGCGGGGGAAGGCACAGCGCGGGCTGCGCCGCGGCGACCGCCGCATCGAACATGCGCCGCAGCAGGTCGCGCGCCGCGCCGGAAGTCATGCCCTGCATCGCATCAGTGGTCATGGCATCAAACCTCCGTCGCGGTGACGATCGATGCGATCGCCTTGCCGACATCGGCGGTGCTTGCCTTGCCGCCCATGTCGGGCGTGCGCGGACCTTCGGCGGTGACAATCTCGATCGCGGCCATGATCGCCGCCGCCGCATCGGCGTGGCCAAGGTGTTCCAGCATCATCGCGCCGCACCAGATCTGGCCGATCGGATTGGCGATGCCGCGGCCGGCGATGTCCGGCGCCGAACCATGCACCGGCTCGAACAGCGAGGGAAACAGCCGCTCGGGATTCAGGTTGGCCGAGGGCGCGATGCCGATGGTGCCGGTGCAGGCCGGACCGAGGTCGGAGAGGATGTCGCCGAACAGGTTGGAGGCGACCACCACGTCGAACCACTGCGGATTGCGCACGAAGTGGGCCGTGAGGATGTCGATGTGGTACTTGTCGCTGCGGATCTCCGGATAGCGCGCCGCCATCGCGGCGAAGCGCTCGTCCCAGTAGGGCATCGAGATCGAAATGCCGTTCGACTTGGTGGCCGAGGTGACATGCTTTTTCGGCCGCGTCGCCGCCAGTTCGAAGGCGAACTGCATGATGCGATCGACGCCGCGGCGGGTGAAGATGCTTTCCTGGACCACGGTCTCCTGCGCCGTGCCCTCGAACATGCGACCGCCGACGCTGGAGTACTCGCCCTCGGTGTTCTCGCGCACCACGTAGAAATCGATGTCGCCTACCGTGCGTCCGGCCAGCGGGCTCGGCACGCCGGGCATCAGCCGCACCGGGCGCAGGTTCACGTACTGGTCGAACTCGCGCCGCCACTTGAGCAGCGAGCCCCACAGCGAAATGTGGTCCGGCACCTTGTCCGGCCTGCCGACGGCGCCGAAGAAAATCACGTCATGGCCGCCGATCTGCTGCTTCCAGTCCTCGGGCATCATGCGACCGTGCTTCAGGTAATAGTCGCAGCTCCAGTCGAATTCGTCCCACTGCAAGGCGAGGTCGAAACGGCTGGCGGCAGCCCGCAGCACGCGCAGGCCCTCGGGCACGACCTCGCGGCCGATGCCGTCGCCCGCGATCACGGCAATGCGTTTGAGCTTCATGGTGTCCTGCTCCGTTGGTTTGCGCCCGGCTGCCGACGGCGGATTCGCGCCGGCCGTCGGGCCTCGGGCGGAGTTTACTGCGTGGCGGGGTCGAATCCGGTTTCCGTGTCGCGAGGGGCCAGCGCGCCACCAACGACAGCGGGATCGCCGTGAGCCGGGCGCGGATATCGACGCCATCGATCCGAAGTGCCATCGGCTTTCGGCGCGGATACGCGCTTCTTGTGGACTACCTGGCGCGCCCCTTGGCGCGTTTCGCGACCGGTAACGGTCGCCGAAACGAAAAGGGTATTGACCCAAGCCTATCACCATAGTTATAGTGCGATGGTTTTGCGTGTAGTCTCCCTCGATTCGACACCCTCTCAGGCGGCCATATCTGCAACCATGTGGTGGACGTGCGACCTCAAGTTTTTCCGGACCATCCTGCAGCTCAAGGTCTGGGCGAGAAGCGAGCCCGAGGCTCGCAGCAAGGTTGAACGCATGTACCAGGTCGCCACGATTCAAAATCTGGCGCCGGTCGACAGCGGCAATATCTTCCCCTACGCAACAAATCCGCCGGAATCAGCGGTGGATCGCTTCCGCCGCTTCCAATCCTAGGAGCGCGCACAGCGTGCCTGCCAACGCCGACGAAAAGCGCCCGGGCCATTCTGAAGCGCTGATCGGTGCGGGGACGGTCGTTGCCGGCGACATCCTGTTTTCCGGAGGGCTGCGCATCGACGGCGAAGTCCGCGGCAATGTGCGCTCGCTCGACGGCCAGGCGGGAACCCTGGTCATCGGCGAGAAAGGCCGGGTGGATGGCAACATCGACGTCGTGCGCCTGATCGTCAACGGCCTGGTCACGGGCCGCGTCGATGCCAAGGAGTTCGTCAGGTTCCAGTCGAAGGCACAGGTCAACAGCGACGTCGAATATGCCGTCGCCGAGATTCATTCGGGGGCCGTGATCCAGGGTCGCCTGTTGCAACGGCCAGCCGCCGAGGTTTAAGAGTCGGCGCTGGCGCTACGCCGCCGGCGCCGGATTCAGCCGGCGGAGAGGTCCTGGCGCCCCGGCAGCGCGAGATGGGGATGGATGCCCAGACTGGCACGGAAGGCGGGCAGATCCTCGCTCGGCATGGGCCGGGCGAAGTGGTAGCCCTGCGCCTCGTTGCAACCGAAGTCGCGCAGCAGGCTCAGGACCGGTTCGGTCTCGACGCCTTCGGCAATGGTCGTCAATCCCAGGCTGTCGGCCATCTGGATGATGGCGCGCACGATGGCGGCATCCTCGGCGTCGGTGACCAGGTCGCGCACGAAGGACTGGTCGATCTTCAGCTTGTCCACCTGGAAGCGCTTCAGGTAGGACAGCGACGAATAACCGGTGCCGAAATCGTCGATCGAGAGTTTCACCCCGAGCAGTTTCAGGCGCTTGACGGTCGCCAGGATGTGTTCGGTATTGTTGATCAGGATCGACTCGGTCAGCTCCAGTTCGAGCAGCGCCGGATCGAGGCCGGAGGCTTCGAGGGCGCGCACCACCGACTGCTCGATGTCGCCGCGCCTGAATTGCACCGCGGACAGATTGACGGCGATCACCAGGCCGCGGATGCCCGCCTTGCCCCAGGCCGCCGCCTGCCGGCAGGCCTCGGTCAGGACCCATTCGCCGATCGGCACGATGAGGCCGCTGTCCTCGGCGATCGGGATGAAGCGGCCCGGCGGCACCATGCCAAAATCGGGATGGTTCCAGCGGATCAGCGCCTCGGCCCCGATCAACTCGCCGCTGCCGATATCGATCTGCGGCTGGTAGTGCAGCACGAATTCTTCGCGCGCCAGCGCCTTGCGCAGGCCGTTGCGCATGCGCAGATGCTCGACCGCATCGACGTTCATCTGGTCGTCGAAGAAGCGGTAGGTATTGCGGCCGGATTCCTTGGCGCGGTACATCGCCATGTCGGACTTTTTCAGCAGGGTTTCGAAATCGGCGCCGTCGTCGGGGTAGATGGCGATGCCGATCGAGGCCGAGGTGTTCAGCTCCTGGTCGTCGATCTCGACCACCTCGCCGATCCGCCCCATCAGCTTGACCAGCACCGGCGCAATGTCGTCGGCATCGGTCAGCGCCGGCAGGACGACGAGGAATTCGTCCCCGCCCAGGCGGCTGACGGTATCCGTGTCGCGCACGCTTTCGCTCAGGCGCGTCGCCACTTCGATCAGGAGTTCGTCGCCGGTCAGGTGGCCGAGCGAATCGTTGATGGTCTTGAAGTTGTCGAGATCGAGGAACAGCAGGGCGACCTTGGCGCGCGCGCGGTCGGCATAGGCCATGGCCTGGCCGAAGCGGTCCTGCACCAGCATGCGGTTCGGCAACTGGGTCAGGGCGTCGTGATAGGCGAGGAACTCGATTCTTTCCTCGGCCCGCTTCTGCTCGGTGATGTCGTCGAGCGTGCCCGAGGTGCCGGCAAACCCGCCGGCCGCGTCGAGGCGCACGCGCTGGGCCACGTCGAACCAGCCGAGGCTGCCGTCCCGCCGCGCGTAGCGCACCTCGAAGCGGCAATCCGCCGCTTCGCGCCGCTGCAGGGCCGCCGCCCACTGGATGACGCGCGACCGATCCTCCTCGACCACATAGGCGGCCATCGGCCGGCCGAGCGCCTGCTCCACCGCGACGCCGGTAATCTCGACCCAGCTTGCATTGAGGAAGGCCCACTCGCCCGCGGCGTTGGTCTGGAATATCACCTCCTTGACGCTATCGACCACCTCGCGATAGCTGGCCTGGCTTTCGCGCAGGGCGCGCTCGCGATCCTGCAGGGTGCCGATCATGCTGTTGAAGGCCGTCGCCATGTCGACGATGTCCTTCGGCCCGGCGAGGCTGGCGCGCACCCCCGACTCGCCGCGCTCGGCGCGCGCCATGGTTTGCGAAAGCTCGACGATCGGCTGCGTCAGCCGGTTGGCCAGGCGGCGCAGCACCAGCAGGAACACCGCGGCGAACACCAGCGAGATCGCCAGGTTGACCATGAATACCTGCAGCATCATGCGCGACAGGGTTTCCTTGCCCTGCACCACCCGCACGAAACCCAGCAGTTCGGCCTTGCCCTCGGTGGCATCGAACGGCGAGTCGCTGGCCTTGGCCAGCACCGGCGCGACGAAACGCCAGACCTCGGCGGTCTCGGCTTCGAGATAGGCGGCGCGCATCGTCGCGTCGGGCCGCAGGGCAGCGCCCGCGGCAAGGCTTTCGATGCCGCGCAGGACCAGCGTCTGGCCGTTGGCATGGATGATTTCCACGCGCTTGACGTCGGGGAACAGCAGGGTGGTATTGACCGCGCCCATGGCGTTGTCGGCCGACGCATAGAGCAGGGCGAGAACGCTCTGGCTGGCCAGGTTCTCGGCGACGTGCTCGCCCTGCTTGAGCAGGGTGTCGCGGATCTGGCGGCTGCCCTGCCACGAGGTCAGCAGCGAGGAGAGCATGGCGAAGAGCAGCACGCCGACGGCCACCGTCACGTTCAGTTGCTGCCTGAATGCGGCCTGGCGCAGGAATCGAAAGGCAATCGGCATGCTAGGCTAACTCGTTCATCATTGTTCGGGAAACACCAGGTCGAATCCCGCCTGCTTGCCCGCGGTGTCGATCCCGAGGTGGGCGGCGGTGCGCACATTGACCGCCAGCTGCACCGCCTTGAGGGGCATCATGCCCCGCGGCGGCGCGGTCGCGGCCAGGTAGCCGAGCGCGTAGTCGGCCAGGTTGCGGCCGACCTCCAGGTTGTTCGGATAGAGCGAAAACAGCGCGCCGCGCCGGACGTGGGCGACGTTGCTGGAAAACACCGCGAGGTTGCGCTTCCAGGCCTCCTGCAGCACCAGGGGCAGCACCGCGACCTCGTGCACCGTGGTCGAATCCAGCGGCAGCCAGAGCGCATCCCGTCCCGACTCCATGGTCGCGACGATGGTCTGGTAATGCAGCAGCGCGGTCTTCAGGTCGGACGCCTCGTAGGTCACCAGTTCGATGCCGCGCGCGCCGGCGGCCTGCCTCGCCAAGCGTATCATCCAGTCGTTCTGCACCGGGTCGTATACCACCAGCACCCGCTTCACCGTGGGGATGAGACCCCTGAGGCGGGTGAACAGCAGGGCGGGATCGGGCGCCAGGCTGGACACCGTGAAATTGCGCGCATCGGCTTCCGCCACGGCGACCACGCCGCCGACCACCACGCCCATACCCCGTTCCAGGCTGGCGGCCATCTTGAGGCCATTGCGGCCGAGCGCGATCACCACGCGCGCATCCTTGCGCCGCAACTCGTTGGCAACATCCTGCGAATTCGGGCTGGCGCCGATGGCGATGCTGGTCACCGGACCCCGCGCCTGCTCCTCGATGCCCTGGATGATCCGGGCGAACACGCTGCGGTAGGGTTCGCCGATCTCCGGATACAGCACGGCGATCCCGCGCGACGGCTGCAGCGCGGCGGCAGCCGCCATGCCGACGCCCAGCAGCAACAGACACAGCCAGGCGGTGGCGCGGCGGCGGCAAGCCCGGCTCGACATCATGCCGGCTTCATGGCGTGAAGATCGCCTGCAAATAAAAGCTGCGCGGCGCCAGCGGCAGGTCGTTGGGAAGGGTGAGGCCAGGCGCCAGACTGGGTTCGCGGACGTCGGCAGCGAACAGGTTGCGGATCGAGGCGGCGAATTCCCAGCGCCCCTTGCCGCGCTCGCTGCGTAAACTCAGGTCGAGCGTCGTGTAATCGGCGATTGACGCCCGCGCGTCCCCGGCAGGACGGCGGCGGTCGGTGACCCGGTTGAGCTGCCCACCGACCAGCCAGCCCGACGCGAAACGCCAGTCGGCGCGCGCATAAACGCGATGCCGCGGCGCATAGCCGACATCCTGGCCGGTCGAAGCATCGAGCGATCTCTGGAAGGCGTAGTGGCCGCTCAGACGCAGGCTGCGGCCGGCATCCCAGTCCGCCTCCAACTCCAGTCCGCGGCCGCGCTGCACGCCGGTATTCTGAAAGGTGGAGCCGGGCGCGGGAGCGGTATTCGACACCAGGCGGATGAGGTCCGCCATGCGGTAAAGGAACACGCCCAGGTTGAGCTGGAGATCCTTGCGTGCCTGCCAGGTCACCGCGGCCTCCAGCGTGCGGATGGTTTCCGGCAACAGGGAAGGATTGCCGTTGGCCACCGGATTGATGCCGTATTGTTCGTTGAAGGACGGCGCGCGGAAAGCCTGCCCGTAGAGCAGCTTGGCCGTCAGGTCGAGCGCGGCGTCCCAGACCAGGGCAAGGCGCGGATTGGTGGTGTTGCCGAAATCGGAATAGCGGTCGTGACGCAAGCCCGCGGTGAGCGCCCAGTCCTGCGCGAAGTTCCATTCGTCCTGGACGAAGAAATAGTTCAGCTTGCGCAACTGCGGCCGGATGAAGGGCTGGATCTCGGAATAGTCGATCACCGGGCCGGTGGGAATCGGGGCGCCGGCGGCGCTGAGCCGGTAGTTCTTGTAGGTCTTGGTGCGGTACAGGTCCAGATCGTCATGGCCCAGGCCGAAACGCAGGCTGTGCCCGGCAAAGCCCGAATAGGCGGCGTTCACCGACAGGCGCAACTGCCTTTCCCATTGGTTCGGACCGCCGATCATGCCGGCGGGGAAGGTCCCGCCGGGCAGTGTCGCGCCCGGCGGCAGCAGCATCAGGTTGCCTGGATAAACGAAGGAATACGCGGTGTAGGCTGCGGTGGCGCCGAGGCCCCAATGGGTCGCGAACTGCGGATCGTTCCAGGCGACGTCGCCGACGAAGTGTTCGACCCGGCCACCACTGTAGGGTTCGAGCGCGGACGATACCCCGGTGTAGGTTTGCATGTTGTCGCGCTGGCGATAGCCGGCGTGGGCGCGCCAATTGCCGGCGGCCAGGTTTACGCTGGCGTCGATCGTCTCGTATCCAAGATTGGTCGCCCCCGGCGCCAGGCTGGCCGCGGTGCCGAACAGGCGATCGTTGCGCGTCTGGGCGTCGGCTTCGATGGTTTTCTTGAAGCCATCGGTACCGCCGACGCGCAGGTAGGCCGCGACTTCCAGCGGCCCCAGGGTGCCGCCGTGTTGCGTCCAGGCGCTCCAACTGCCGAAAGAACCGGCGCCCAGTCCGGCCACGGTACCGGGTGCTTCCGCCGCGCTCTTGGTGACCACGTTGATCACGCCGGCGTAGGCGTCGGCACCGTACAAGGCCGATCCGGGACCGCGGATGACTTCGATCCGCGCCACGTTGTCCACCGGCACGCCGACCCAATCCACCCCTTTGTCGCCGTTGAACAGGGTGGTCACGGGAATGCCGTTTTGCAGAAACAGGACCTGCGGCGTGGACTGTCCGCCGCCGACGATGCCACGCATGAAATGCAGCGACGCAAAGCGCACCGAGGCCCGCGACACATGGAGGCCCGGCACGCTTTCCAGCACCTCGTCGAGGTCGGTCGCGCCCATGGCCCGGATGTCCTCGGCGGTGATCACCGTGGCGATGGCGGGCGCGCGGCGCAGCGACTGCTTGCTGCCGGTGGCCAGGCTGAAGGTGGACTTGTCGCCGTAGATCAGCGCCAGGTCCTCGTCTTCCGCCAAGGGCTGCGCGCTCGCACACGAGCACGCCACGGCACCCCCCAAGGCCAACGCTGTCATTCGCCAATGCACCCGCCCGCCCTCCCCAGGAATGTCCTTTGCGCCACACCCTCCGTCGACTGCGGCATCCCACAAAAGTATAAGCGCTATCGCCCACGAGTCGGACATGGTTTCTCGCGCCACTGCGCGCCGCCAAGCCGGTGATGGTTTCCCGGATGGCTGTCGGAGTCGGCGCTGGCGCTACGCCTCGATGGAGCCGGCTTCAGAAGCCGTAAGGCTGGTAGAGCCACTCCTTGACCACCGCCGCATCGCGATCCGGCAGATAGTGGAAGCCGGCCTGGACGTCGTCGATCACGGCGGTGGCCAGGGCGTGGGGAGCGCTGCGGGTGGTCAGCATGTGGAAGAACCAGGCCATCGGGTAGCCGACAGCCTTGTCGTAGCGCGCCAGGGCCTCGTGCAGGGCCAGGCCCTGCATGCCGAAGGCGGCGGCGAAACGGGGCGGCGCCCCGTTCAGTGCCGCCACCGGCGTGGCATGCAGCACGACCTGGCGGTAGCGATCGAGATGCTCGCGCACCGCGAGCACCCAGTGATTGGAGAACTGCGTGGCGACCCCGGCGCTGCTGCGTTCCCAGGCGTCGATGAAACGGTGGATCGGCTGCGGATCGGGCTTCTGGGCGCGCATGCGGCTCAGGAAGGGGCCGACCGCGGTCAGCCGGCGCAGGGCCAGGAAGGGCGCACCCAGGGGTCGCGCCGCAGCGCCGCAGCCGTTGTCCGCGCCGCGCGGATCGACCAGTTCCTCGACGCTGGCCGGCAGGGCCTCGCCGTCGAACAGAGGGTGGCAGACCATCTCCTGCAACTCCTCGATTTCGAGCTGGATGAAATCCGTGGCGAGTGGCCCGTTGCCGGCGACGAAGTAATGCGTGCGGCCGGCAAGCCGGGTGGCGTGCAGGCCGCGACCGGCGTAGTCGTCGCACAGCGCGCCCATGTCGTCGTCGTGGCTGGCGAGTTCGGCTTCGGCCCATTGTTCCAGGTCGTCGGCCAGGTGCGCGCCGGCGGCGTCGACCACCCCGCCCAGCCGGTACCAGCCGCCGCGGGCGAGCACTTCGCGGAAGGCCAGTTCGGGCGCGATGGCCGCCAGT